>Ga0210059_1017347_pt1 | contig 10270 bp, 9 predicted proteins | sample Ectturendosymbi2_FD_188042 | JGI IMG/M metagenome (GOLD analysis project Ga0210059, IMG submission 188042) | Ecteinascidia turbinata endosymbiont from Florida, USA - Sample 2 (SPAdes) (version 2) | ecosystem: Host-associated > Tunicates > Ascidians > Unclassified | place: Key West, Florida...
CGAGCTCAAAAACATCAGTTGTTAACGTAGAAGCATTCAGGCATTTATTGTGTCTCAGCAGGAAAAAAGGAAAACTAAGTTTGCTGGACTTCTATAAATGACAACAAAATCGAAAGTTTTCTTTCATACTTTATGTGCATTCTCAATTTTTGTGAAGTTTAGCAAGATTCGATTTTTTAAACTGGGGTGTGCGCCAGCCAGTCCATCCCCACTTACTCTATGCTCGACTGCACGGATTCGACAAGACATTACGGCAGCTTCATTTTTCCGTTGTAAATTGCTCTGACGAATTGATGAGTGTGTTTTACTCCCCTGTTTTAACACGCCGCCTGATATTTTTTGCAGTTACGAACTGTGTATCGTAGCGTTGGGTGTACGTATTTTCGTCCGATAGCCTAACTTGGAGCTCTAATAGTTTATATTCAGTGCATTGACACATAAAATAAGAAGAGTGGATGTATAGAAAAATGTGCATATTATGTCAACAAACTTTGCCAACACTTTGGTTTGGAAACAGGACTATGACGTCATTTTGTGACGTCACAAACAGCGCACACCAAATACAAATGACTACCCTATGCCACTGAATGAAACCCACCCATGAAAAGTTTCTGCATACGCCACTGCAGGTACCACCTTTGTTGCACAATGCGGCCCTAGGGGCTAGGGTAGCCATAATGCGGCCTTGATTTTCTTAAAGTGCTCGTTTCTCCCTCAGAGCAATTTCAGTTTGAGATCGCTGGTGTGTGGCTTATTTAGGCAATAAAAAAGAATTTGAAACTGGATTTCTTCTCAACCGAAGTTTCAGTTTCAAAGGGTATATAAGACGTACATCACCGCTATTAGTTTTGAAACAGTACAAAAAATATACGATTTACATTTAAGGCCGGTTTATGCTGGAGACAAGAGTAAGATGTATAACATTTGTAGCACGCCAGAGTTAGCAGAGAGGGAGAAAGTTTTGCGATGGGTTTGAAATACGTTTGCATCACTACTAGGTGAGATTCAACAAACTGGTGCATCAGAAACAGCTGGGAAAAGTGGTGACTCCTTGTTTTACTTTGGTTAGTGATTACAAGCAGTTGGATACAAGATCGTATTTCATTATCACTAACTACCACACGGAGCTTAAACCTTAGGAAAATATCAGCCATGACATGAATTCGCCAACAGTTACACTATACACAACCATGGGCGTTGGAAGGGGAGGGGTAGAAGGGTCCTTGGCCCCTCCCTGCTTTTGAAATTTGACATTTTCCTATTATATTCTTAGCAAAAAAGGTTGTTTACTTAGTTTCGAGTTGAAAAAAATTAAATTTCACCATTTTTGCCCTCCCTACGAAAATCCTTGGCTTCACCTGGAAAATTATATTATTGCCTTCCCCTGGTACACACCGTTTGGTTAATTGTGGACAGTTGTTGAACCACAGTGCTTTGATCAGGTTCGACTAAATTATGCAATAGGTTACACAAGCATTTGCGGTGATTTGCGCTGAAATACTTCTTTGGCTTAGACATCAAAAGCTTGGTTGACCTGAAAATATTTGGTGCAACTTTCAGTATTGGGGGGGAAATTGCCCCCATTGCCCCCCTTGGCTACGCGCCTGGCCATACTTATGATGTTGTTTTCTTGTTTTGGAGGTTTGTTTTGCATTACAATGTGATTTTTTTCATTGAAAAAGTTTCCAACTTTCTGATATTGCTTTCCTGTCCATTGCAGTGAAAAATATTATTTCTTTATCACCTTTTGACAATTCAGACTTTTTTGGCGAACCTCGCATCAAATCGTAAGTGTGGCGAAAGTGCGGCTGACTTCACCTTGGTTGTCCTGACGCATATCAAATAAAACGGTCAGTTTGTCAGTCATGCAAACGGTGTGCTGCTCGTAGTGTAACGGTTATGCGTTATGGCTGCTATGCCAGTGGTTTTCGGTTGAACTCTCACCTTGCCGACTTTCGTTTCGTTTTGTTTCTTTACTTTTTTCAGGCTTAAGTGCTACGTTTAAGGGTTAGGTTTAGGTTTTAAGGCTACGGTTAGGGTTAAGTTTAGGGTTTATCTTTTACGTTTAGTTCCTTTCTACCAAGCCTACTGCACTCCCGTTGTGCGTTACTGTTACGCAGGGACGCATCTAGCGGGTCTGTTGGGCTGTCATGACAGACAGACCCCTTTGCACTGCAGGTAGTACTCAGCATGATGAGCATTAAAAGGCCGATAAAACATCAAACGTTATCACTGCAGGTCTCTAATGCGGGTGTTTTGGAACAGGCAACAACTTACATTTCCCTTCTAACGTTGCATAGTGTTATTACGAAACAACAAAGTTAGTGCCTTCTTTAAAAAACGCCTGCGCAGTGACATGAAACAATCAACGTTTTTGAACACTCGAAATTGATATTGCATCGAACGCACGTGTTTCTGAATTTCCTCCTCTGGCAGTACTGGCTCTAATGCTGTCGGAATCTCGGACACTGTCATGCACACGCAGGAGCTATTTTGTAATATTTTTAATTTTGCTTCATGGCGAGAGGACAGTCCCCAATCACGATTGTTCCGTTTTGTAGTTTCGGGCTAAATATTGTCTGCTGTTTACACCTACTAGGTTAAAAATGATAAATTACGCAAGTTTAGGCTTTCCTCGGGGTCACGCCAAGTATTGTGAGTTCATTTCCATTGAAACTATATTTATATTTTAAGCAACTTCTCATATTGAAAGGCGTGACAGCTAGCGTCAAAGATTGTGGCCGTATTATCCTGAACAAAATATCAGTCAAGCGTCATATTTCGAAAATAGCCTTTTTAGAATTAAGCAGTTGATGATGCTGTTTGCTGCGCAAGAAGTCCTATATTGATTTCGAGTTTTTCACACTTTTACATTACGATGCAAAGTAGTCAGAGCAATTGCAGTTCAATCGTTTTTCTCCGCAGTGACATTGCAAGTATGTTTATAACGTCGCCATGTTGATAGACAGCGTACTCCACAGACGCAGTTGTGCAGCTGGTTGTCAGCATCGATTTTATAAGATTTTAACTACACTTAAACTTAAAGTATATGTATGTTTGACTAAACAGCTCTCATTGCTGTACGACTAACATTTGCTGATGAATGTTCGACAAGCTAAGTATCTTTTCCGCGCCACATTCATAGGAAAAAACAGCAATTGTGATGTAATAAATGTGCTTTGCCCGAAAGCAGTGATAACTTGGAAATATTTTCTGATGTTTTGACAATCAGATCAATACCACTATCTATTCCAAATACAGTCAGACCTCATTTGTCCGAACTGCGATTAAGAGGGCTGCGCATCCTAAGGAAGAGTACAGAGAATTTGCATTAATTAATCAGAGACAAAGTAGCAACTTGGGTTTTCAAACTTTGGCAAAATTGCAAAATTCATCAGTCGATTTCTAGTCTTAGAGAAAATGTAGTTTTATGCTCAAAAGTGATATCAAAAGCTGCCCTTCCACGACAGACTCCTTTTTCCAGGCTAGATGCACCTTTGCTGACTGCCGTTATGTCACATTAATAACTTCTCGAGTTTGAAGATTCACAGGCGTATCCGTAGCCACTGCCTTAGCGTTATGTTAGTGTTAGGTTAGGGTTAAGGGTAGGGTTTATCTTTTATGTTTAGTTCATTTCTGCCAAGCCTACTGTACTCTCGTCGTGCGTTACTGTTATGTCACAGGTGGCATATAGACAAGTTTTCAAATTTCAAGATCCACAGGCGTACCTATAGCCACTGCCTTTGTAAAAATTGAAAGCTTAATTCAAATAATTTCAGATATGTGGTTAATTGAAATGTGAACTACTTAATTAGTGTTTTAACGGTTAATACTTCATCACTGGAATTACAGTAGAACGTATAGTTTTGAAGACATTTTACAAGCAGCATTTGTCTATTTTGCCTCATGAGGCAAAAACTGTTCTAAAGTTATTTTGTTAGTAGCTATACACTATTGTTTAAGGTGTTCACATGACAACTTCGAAACACATGACAAGTTTAGAATGCATGACCTACATAGCTGACAGTAACATGTAATTTAAGTGCAGGCAAGCTTTTAGTAGATTTTTGTCTATGTTGCATAAAGTATAGGGTAAACCATACCTCTAAACCTCAACATGTTGTGTCCCTCTGTATTGTGCTAGTAACATGACCACTTAAATTATTTGTGAGCAGCAGTGATGTAGTTGAGACCGTCCTTCGAGAATGAGACCTGGTTAAAATTGGAGATGAGACCGAGACTTCATCCAAAACTCTGAGACCAAGACTCAAGATTGGAAGTTCGAGACCGAGACTTCAAAATTGGTGCATTTTGCTAAAATTTTTTGAAAAAATGTTGTCATCACTTCTGACTTGAAAATTTTCAAATTTCTGGCATTTTTCCAATGTGTTTTGGTTGTTTCACACCTGCAAATACAACAAACAAAAAATCATTGAATTAGAGAATTTTTAATAAACCATTTATTTCCAATATACAAAGTCTCGAGACCTAAAACCTTCAAGACCGAGACTCATAAAAATGGGTCCTGAGACAAGACTCCATCACTTGTTAGCAGGGTCTCTAAGTCAGAATGAGGACCAACCAGAGTTGGAGTCTGAAAAATGTGACTCCGCTCATCTCTGGCACGTAGTCTTGCTTGTCCAGCCGCCTACAACCTTTTCATCATACATGTGGTTTTGCAGTCTGTTCAAGGTTTCAGTAAGGCAGTCCGTTGTAAGACTACAGATGAACAACGCATACCCATTAGTGGTGAACTTGCCAATGCTTACCAGTGCTCTCACTTTTAGAGGTTTTGTCCTTAGACTGAAACTTTTGACCCTTTTCAGGGATTTTCAAAAAGGTTTGAAAATGTCTAAATTGATGCATTTCAGGTTGTTTGTTTATTTGGCAGATCATGTTTGGTTCTGTTTTTTATACACTTATCATGTCGCTCTGATTTTATGCTGCACTACCACAGATTTTGGGATTTTTTTAATGTAAAATACAGATTTTTTGGTACTGTTCTAGGGATTTTTGGAGTTGCATTTGTGAAAGCCTTGCATCATACCCAAACCCAGATTGTGTTGTTTGCTAGTGGCTTGTGTGTGATTGATTGCTAATTGCCAGCATTCTGTAATGTAGCCCAGTCTGAGTCTAGGCTAGCTATGACGTTTTGCTTCCGTTACTGTATAGTAGGCTATTATACAGTAATGCAGTACCAAAACAAGGAAGCTCCTGTTGGCAACCATGGATTATGTCTCACATAATCATTGATTTAAACGTTGTTGTGTAACAGTAGAGTTGTCTAATGACAATGTTTATCCAGTGTTGACATATGAAGCGAGTGGTGGTTAAATATGGACTGCAATTAATATTTGAAATCATAATATTTCAGATACACTGTTGGTGTTGGCTGTACACTGTTAACATACAGGTGCCCTGCTGTCGTCAGTGGCGGAACTGAAATTACACCAACTATGAAAAATCAGTTTTATGAATGATACTGTAGTCTGCTTGAAGTTGTTAGTTTCAAGCAGGTAAAAGTTGTCTTTCAACAGAAAAACATGCGATATGGTAGAGCCTGTTTTGCCTCATGAGGTAAAAGCTGTGCTGGGGCTATTTTACTTTTAGTCGAACATGATTGGTTGAAGTGGTCACGTGGTAAGTAAAATTCGCTGAGACAATGGTTTAGGGTGTAGAGTAAAGGCTCAGAGTTTGTGGTTAGGATTTAGCCTATTACGGTTCACACAATGTAGACAAGATGCTGCTAACAGCTTACCAGTTCTAAAACCATGACAACATTCATCCATGCATTTCGAACTGAGCCATTTTAGACATCATGGTCAACTAAGCAGGTCGTGTGTCCTGAAATTGTCATGTGATCACGGTATTAGTAGCCATGAGCCGACTGATTTGGGTTATTGGTTCAACTGGTGTGGTATTGACGTTAGGAATAGCAGCATCACTTGTCAATAAGCGTGATTTATTGATGCCTTTTTCTTTTGTTTTACACATCTGATTTTGTACTCAGTAAAATTTGGTATTTACAGTGATTAATTATAGCCTATACGAGATTGAGCATTTATCTGGAAATAATCTGGATGATGGCAGAGAATGTGGCTCTTCAAGATGACAAATTGTTACCTCCTAGAGTGGAAGAATCGAATGACTCATCAATAGACTTTAATATTTCCTTGTCTGAAGCTCTTAAATCAAATGCATGTGAGTGCAGCCAAAAAGTGATGTGTATTCATTATTCTGAACTATTCAATTCAATAGTCTATTGTAGTGTTTATTCTGATGACGGTGTGTTTTCTACTACGGTTACCTCTATCAGACTATTTTGCTCTCACGACCATATTTTGTAGAATCAGTCTTAGTCATTAGACTGGGAGTCACCACGCTACAGCGGTCCATGAGCCATTTCACCTGTCCCACAAAGACATTTTGCTAATAGTGGGAAAATAATTTTTTGCGAAACATTTGTTAAGTTGATGAAATGTAACATATCCTACAACAATCATTATGTAAGATGTCTGGCCCTCAAACTGTTGTGTAGCTTATGTAGCCCTCTGACAAAGTTTGGAGACCCCTGCTTCAGACTGTTTTATAAAATACAGGTAAAGTTGGCAATGCAATGATCTGTTACTGATTGTACTTGCTTCTGTAGATAACCAAAGTTAACAGAGTTTTACTTCCTTTCAACTTTTTTGAAACTTTTGTCACATCTAAGCCTAGCAGAGTTGAATTGATTTTAATTTAATTGGAATTTTTACATATATTGCCTTTAATATCCACATGTACAATATGTTAGCTGGAAGAGGCACCATGATGTATGAATGACATTGTGGTATGGTGGTGGTAATCAGTGATATAGTCAAGGCCATTGCACCTTTGGCACCTGTATATGATACATTTGTACTTCAAAATCCCTTGTGAGCCACTATTTTTGCACCACTTCACAACTCCATAACTTGCCAAGCAATTGAGCTAGAGAGCTGCTCAAACCTTCAAAAGATGCGGCAAGTCTTCTGGTTTTGGATTTCAAAAATTGGAAAGTTTTGGATTTTGGTGGGTGACATCATAAATGGGATAGGTTTAGGCATTTGTGGCTGAGGTCATTGGGCCATGATCCCCAAACACAAGATCCAGTTTTTGACTCAAGTTTTTATTGGAAACTAGGCTAAAATCTGAGTCTTTAGAGCCCTTGATTGGCTTTCTGGCGTTTCTGGTTCAGAAGTTATGGCCAAAAAAACAAAATTTGGATAAAAAAAATCTTTTTTACCCGAACTTATGTTTTTATTCCCAGTTTTTTTGCATTGTTATCAAGCGATTTTTTAGAGTAGATAAGTGCTCTCTTGTTTAAATCAAGTTCTGTTTTACTTGCATATTTTGCAAGTGCTTTTCTTGTGTGCATGCTTTTGTTGATTCTCTGAATATAGTAATGGTAAGCAAACAAATAATAACATATTTGGAATAACCTGCTTACTAATTAAGAAGTTGTGGTGAGCATTTAAAGAGCAATAATGCTTTGCATTCTTGGAGCAATAAGTGACTTAGATTGAGAAAAACACCTGCCTTTTTATATTGTGTCAAGAAAGTTCCATCAACTAATTTTGCGTAAGTGGCAACCAAAATTATCGTTATCATTGGTCAATGCAAGTAATGCTTAATGGATCAAAAATTTGATGTGCAGATGTATTTTTTGTAGTTCAAACACCAGCTGGTTTATACCAAGTAGAACTTAAAAAGTAATGTTCACAACCATCTTGTTGGGTCTTTAGCACATGACACGGGTCAGTCAAACAAAATAGCTCATCACGAATTTTTTCATTGTATGTAGCAATGTCATCAGTAATATGAATGAACAAAATTACATTGATGTGTGCTTGTATTTTAGTAGCATTGGCGCAGCCTTTTGTGCAACATTTTTATATTTGCATAGACATATGCCTTGTAAAAAGATTTCTTTAACTTCATGAATTGAAGTGCTTAGGCAACTTTCTTTGTGAAATATGCATGCATGGCAGTAAGAAAATTACAAGCCGGTGAAATGTTTAATGAATGCTTTTGTTTTTTTGTAGTGTAGGCCTTTTTTTCACTGTGTATCATTTTTACATTTAAATTGACCAACCTTTTAAATTTTTATTGATGTTCCCCAAATAATGGTCTAGAAAATGTTTGTTAGCTTTCTGACACTTTTTCGCAATTAAACAGCATTTGCAATTCAGTTTAAAACACACAAGCAAGTGCCCTTAACACAACAATGCAAAAGCAGCAATTTTACTATGTTGTGTTTGAAAGTTTCTTATGATTATGCTTCCACGAAATTTTACCACCAACTACCATTATCCAATTGCCATCAATTATATGAAACAAATGAAAAGCTTTCTTGTGTTAGTGTAGCACTTGATTGTTTTGAGCAATTTTTCTATAATATCATATTGCTATCATCTTTAGACCAAACTTCTTGATCAGCTCACCGACTATATATTTTTTATGGTAACCAAGTCTAAACAGTATTTGCCTGCACTTTTTGTAAGACCTTTAGTAACTGAGTTACAAAATATCTCATCAAAGAACACTCAAGTTTGGGTTAACATTTAAATGGCAATTGTCATAAAATTGCAAATGGATTTGATTGCAGGTGGTATCAAATCTGACTTTTCTTCAAACAATGCTGCTAATGATCCTTTGGTTCAAAAAACAGTCAACAAATTGAGAAAGTAAGTATGTTGTAACAGAAATGTGTTTCTCAAGCAATGGTGAGCAGTAGCAAGCTGCTCATGCATGGAAAGTATGACTTCAATGAAGTAACATAAAACAGTAGCGAGATTAAGTTTACCGTTTCTGATGGTTATGTTGCTTGCTACTTATTAGTAATTCATAGTAAACGGTTTTGCAACCATCGATTAAGTAAGCAATGCATTTGCACTTGAAGTATGCTGGAATGCTATCCATTTATGAATCTTTGTTTATCTTAGTATGCGCAAGTGTGAGTAGACAATACAAATCTTATGTGTATCACTGCTTTGAAGAAGGCATTGATATAAAAATTCTAATTCTGATATAAAAATAGCACAACTAGGCCATCGCAGTTAAGTGTCATGAGAGTTTTGACCAAAGTATAACAAAATTAACAAAATGCTACCTGCTACGAAAATCTTCGATCAAAACCTATTTGCTTCACCACTTCAACCAACTTACCATGTATAATTGCACATCTCTGAAGGTCGCATGTGGTGACCCATTCCATGTGCATCCCTTTGTAAGCTGCACCGAACAAATTAAATGTGGTCATCAGGAATTATTTAGAAAACAGTGCCTTTTCTTTACAGTGGAAAGTGTGTTAATTGCTGTATTGTCTTCAACTTGTGAATTGGTATCTTTCAGTTAAATTTAGTTTGTACCTGAGGGACCTTCGACACTACTGTATGTCCATTCCATGATCGCTCCTGCAAGAAGGTTTGGTAGAGCCACAGCTATTAATATAAGGAGCGGCTACAAGTCTTCGAAGATCGTTATCAGCGATTAAATCTTTAAGACAACTAAGATTGCAAACATAGCCAAAATTAATGTAATTGCCAAGGGTAAATACAAAATGGCTAAGATTTCAAATATAGCAGAAGTTGCAAAGTTAGTCTCAATGCATAAAATGTTAAGATGGCAAAATTAATAAGATCCCTAATCGTGAAGATCACTTTATTACAGAACAGATCCTTATAGTAACAGCAATCAGAATAAAATTTACATTGTTTTTGGAATTGTTTCTTCGTTTCAATACTTAAGTCGCTTTCAGATTTCTGGCCAGTTACGTCATCTTTATAGTGATCGCAGCGAGATTACGATGTTTACAGGTGTTGCTAATGAAAGGATGGTGCAAAATGTCTTTTTGACTCCGGCGATGTTCATACAAAATTTTGCAGCATTCACGAAAAATTTTTCTGAGGTTAGCCTCTCAAAATGCAAAGCATTTGTTCTTCCTAAAGGCTCATGTCGACATGAAAAGATTTGCTCAGCCTCGCTACTCCGAAAGTACAGGGTGACTCAAAAAGATGCGTACCCATATTTTGTTCGGTAAAAAAACCATTTTTTAACGAATGTCTTTTCTGTTGCAGGACGTGATAGGTGAATCTATGGATGATCGTTTGCAGCTATTGTTGCCCCAAAAATGTCTTGGACAAATCAGCAGAAGATATTCTCCCTGGAGACCTATTTTGCAACAAAATCATACCAGAGTGTACAGATTCAGTTTCGAAAACGTTTCCATTGTCGCAACTTTCCACCAAAA
>Ga0210059_1017348_pt1 | contig 10270 bp, 6 predicted proteins | sample Ectturendosymbi2_FD_188042 | JGI IMG/M metagenome (GOLD analysis project Ga0210059, IMG submission 188042) | Ecteinascidia turbinata endosymbiont from Florida, USA - Sample 2 (SPAdes) (version 2) | ecosystem: Host-associated > Tunicates > Ascidians > Unclassified | place: Key West, Florida...
ACTAATTCAAAAGCAATGGGTGTACTTAAAGAAATCCGCATCTGTACATCTTGATCTCATGACTGTCGTGAACATGAAAATGTTTGCGCATAGTCGACAAAAAGGTAAAGCCGGCAGGAGGTGGAGCACATGGTAATAGCCAAGACAGGCCATTTTTGGGCCAGAGCAAAGCCAGTATTGAAGGCCAGGTGCAGCGCCGGCTATGGGAGAATTGCCACAACCGGCACAATATCAACATTCGGTCTTAAGTTGGTTGTCGACAATGGGCCAGAGATGAGGGGCAATTCAACATCCTCGCTTGCCATTGTAGGACCGAGTTCCGAAAAGAGTAGGTTTTCGACAATGGGCCAGAGATGATGGGCAATTCAACATCCTCGCCTGCCATTGTAGGGTCGAGTCCCGAAAACGTAACATTTCGGCGGCACATCCAGGGATATTTCCACGCCTGAGCCCCGTATTTTCGAGGATATTTCCTGTCCTGGCCAGCTCACATCGGAATTTCGCCCAGGGATAAATTTTGATCTGGGCAGAAACCGACCATGAATCCTTTTGTTAAAACTGCCATATCTCCACTGCGTAAAGTAATATTAAGTTTACCATTTTTACTGCCTTCTCTAGCCAATGGTGTGTAGCGACTGTTTTGTTGCGGCTGTAAGTTTATACTGCATGTTTGTTCACAAAAACCATTCGCAAAAAATTGCACTAATTCGTTTAAAACTTCCTCTTTTGTTTTGGATATCTATTTTTTCAAGCTCCCTTCTGTAAAATACCTTCCACATTAATTTATTATAGAGGCCAAAACAATACTGGTTAAAAACTATTTTCGAAAATCTTTTGAATTTATGACTTGATTGACTTCAGTTCATTTAGCGCATTTCTGTTGATAGATTGAAATCGGAAAATCGAGCTTTGGTGTTCAGAAACAAATATCTTGAAAACGACAAACTTTCTCATCAAAAAGCTGAAGACAATGGTGAAAAACAATCGGATCAGTTAAAAAGGTGTAGCCCTAAACTTACGTATATGTGTAGAACTGCTTTTCAAAAGATTTTTAATCTTACCATCACTGTATATGAAATGATAGCATTAAGTAATTGCCACTAAAATCGAATCCCTGTCCAAGTCCAACGTCGCTGGACTTCTCAAACCCAATGTCTACAGTCTACCTCCGAGTCCATTCTTCAATTATGGGACTCGATTCCAAATCTGAGTCCAGGTAGGGTAAGAGAATGCCATGACGAATGACACACCATGTCTTTTGACCTGCTGCGGCTATTGTGACGTGGTGTGCACATTATGAAATTGATATGTAGAATAAAACTTTTTAGATGTTTTGTCAGTGCAGATGGTAGATGCTTAACAGTTTTATCAACCAAACGCTAAATGTACCTACTGTTATTCACAAAATACTATTAGATCTGTTGCATTTAAAAAAATTTTAACTAAACCAAACGCTTCGCAGAAGGTATGACTTTTTGGATTTTAAGTGCGTGAATGCGACTGAAGCACTGGGCAAAAACGCATGCCTTACATAAAGAAGCTGAGAGGTGCCTTTAGGAAAAAAGACTGATAAATAAAAGTGCGCTATAAACCATGCAAAGTAACAATACTTTTTGGTCGATTTTTTTCTGTATTGTTAATTTCATTGTGTGAAGTTGAATAATTATCTGACCAATTTTTGCAAACGTTTGTCTGTACATCCGAGAATCCAAATTTTCAACAGCGAAAATACTGTAAAGATAACTTTATTTGGCGTTTTGAGCTGCATGGATACCCAATATGAAGACATTAGTGATAACTGATAAATAAACATTCGTGGTGAAACCAAGTGGGTGTGGCCAGCAAAGTCATACAATATCTTGCGATGAAGTAAAAGAGTTGATTTTGAGTATTGCTGAAAATGTTGCAGATTATATGTCAGTGACAAAAATTACGTTAAGATGATGTGTGTAATAAATATTTCCGAACTATTTTCCAACCACTCTTGAAACGCTATTAATGAAAATTTGACCAGTATTACTTCCTATATACAGACTTGGACAAGTAGATAATTTTTGTTTTCCAATTCGATGGACTAGAGCGAAATGACACTATGACAGTAATTCTATTCTAATTTGTTTAAAGCTTCAATGCTCTAATTTCCGGTTCTGCCAAACATGCAATTTGTCCAACGGCATTTTTAGAGATGAATTGAGAATGAACCCTCGTGCAAGGAAACTGCAACAAAATGGTCACAAGCGCCATCCCATCACTTGAGTAGTGAAGACAGTAAAAACTCGATCAACTTTTTTTCTCATTCACAGCTGCAGTACAAACTATGTGGTCTTTATCAATGATTATAATCATGGTCTACAGTTTTAAATGAATTTCATGGGGATTGGGGTTTGAGAGCGTTTTCGGGATAATTTTGGGGCGCTGATTTCAAAACTGTTGTCAGATTCACCCTATGTGGTAAAATTTTTGAGCTATTTAATATTTTTAATTTATGCAGTTGTAGCATTAAGCATACCGTTGCATAAGAGGGTTGCACATTTCGACATTTGTTTAACTGGCTAACATGTTATTTGAGCGACAGTGACTTCTTGTAATAACCGTGACTTGTAATCTAGCTTATGAAGAGCAGTGTGCAGCGTAGAGAACATACAGAGGTTAAACAAACACAGAACGTCAGTTTGTGTATACTTGCAAGTGTGACTTACAAGACACATATGAGAAACTACACAGATATTATGGCCTTGCAATGCAAAGATTGTGGTGCAAAAACAACGTTAAAATGCAAATAATAGCCCAAACATCATAGCATACTCTTTTTTCATGACAGAAAAGATTGCACGGTTGCTAATCCAGAACTGGTCTTTTCTGTGTTTTTCGGGAGTAGCTACTGCCAGCAACCTCTTTCTAAGCACCAGCAATAGTCTGCCAACACGTTAGTATTCCAGCATCCCTGGATCTTTTCTATTGTTTTTATATCTTGGTGGAAGGACTCTTCTTGCTCTTCAATCATTGCTTCTAAGTTTTCAGGAAAATAGTTTGCATAACTATGAAAAAAATGAACCTTCACACTCATATTGCATCCTAATTTTTCGTAAGAATTTAATAGCTGTTTTGAAAGGTCGTAATAGTTAGGGGCTTTAAAATGTCCAAGGAAGTTTTCGACAACTGCTGTAAGTGACCGCCAAGCATTTTTAGGAGGGTTGTCAAGGTAAGTGGAATATATTTGTCCTGCATTTAAACGTCATATCTGAGAACCATAAAAAATTCCAGCCCTCAGTTTTTCAGTGCTCAGCGCAAGGAACTGTTCACACAAATATGCAAAACAGTCACTTTACCTATTTAAAGCTTTTGCTAACTGTTTTCATACTTTGATATGGAAAGGAGGAAGTAACACCTCGTTTGGATTAATCAAAGGAAAGTGTATAATATTTCTTTTACCTACCTCAAGTCTTTCTCTCTTTGGCCAACTTTCCCTAGTCCAATGCTCTTGGCAAGCCCTGTTGTCCCACAGACACAAGAAACTCGGAAAGTTTGTGTATCTACTTTGTCGCCCAACCAATACGCACAAATTCTTCTAATTTACTGCAAATCATCCAGTCATGCTCTCAACTATGGTACCAGGCACAGACTATTCTAACATAGGATTTTATTGTAGTTACCGCTTATAACAGGCTACCACTAACTCACTCCCTGTGGGCCTACGCAGTTCAACAACAGCTGATACAGCATTTCAGCATTGAAAAGCACAACTTCTGATTACAAAATATGTTTTCAAGATAAAAATGGTGGGAGATAACTTTGAAACGTTTGGTGAGGATTTTCAATATTTTGCGAAAAACTGCAAAATATATGACCTCTAGCGGCTGAACCTGACCAGATGGACAAAAACGGATGCGATTTTTGGACTCAGCGCCCCCCAAATCCGTTACAAACTTCAAGTCCCCAAAAATCCTGTATACCGGTGATTATGTCACATTGCCTATCCACTCACACGCAGAGGTCACAGCAGTCATCGCCGATCTTGGCTTACGAATCTTTGCTATTCTCATACTTATCATAATGAATCCGGATGTCGGCATGGATTGAACTTCAATTAGTTGCTTTGATTTGAGTAAATGTAAATCTAATTGGAATTTTTGTTCAATGTCTGGTTTTTGCAAATCCGCTAATTTTAATTCTAATCTAATTTGTGACAGCTGAATCAGCTCTAATTTTAATTCTAATTTAGAAAAGCTGAAAACATTCTAGTTGTCCAAATGCGCTACATGCATGTGAAGCGAAAGAGACCTTTGTAGTGATGTCTTCCAAATATTTCTTCAGTTCTAGTATCTGTTTTTGCTAGACAACATTGAATTATATTTCGACTGTCTTAACTGAACTCTGTTTTTTCATAAGCAGTGATATCATTCAGCTATTGCCTCAGCATCAAGTTCTTGTTTTTCTGACGTTGAGACTTATTCTTGCTCGACTTTACATTCTTCTCATTGCAATTGTTGAACTTTAGTGAATTAATGGTGGGATCTCAAGAGCTCACCGACAAATGCCAGCGCCGCGCGTGAATTTAACCACTTGACAATTAAGTATATATTTCTATCACCTATACCTCATCGAATAAGAATTTGTCCTGTCTACCTTCTCATTTAAACTTGTCTGAATACGCAACTGGCAGTTGGCGTCAAGCACTGCAAGCTAGACAGCGCAGTTTATTTGGTTATATTGCATTATCATACGAATTCTGTTTTTCCAGTCTACGTATGAGGTTGGAATGGGCAAAAATCGAGCTTCGAAAACAAGATGCGAGCAATTCTGCCTTAATTCAGAGACTGAAACAAGAAAGGGATCACCTAACAGCAGAAGTTTGTACATATCTACTCTTTTGATGCGCAAGTTGGTTGAATAGCTTAAAAGTGGGCTATAATTTTGACGATGAAAACCACAAACCGTAAATATACTTCTGATAACCATTAATTTACCTTTGAACCACGTTTTTTCATTTACAAGGCATGCGGTTTCGCCCTGGTGCTTCATGGGGGAAAGTTCACGCAAAGTGTGCCAGTGCTGTGTTATTCCGCAATCAAGCTTAATTCAGACGACTGGTCTAAACCTATTATTTTAATGCAATGTACGTCATTTGGATGTTAGTACTTATCATAAAGTTACTTATATATTCTAGGTAGAAGAAATTAGGTACAGATAAAGTCTATGCTGTATCACGACGAAATTTAAGCAGCTATTTGAAAACGCATTTGAACATTATACGGTAACCCAATTAGATCTGCATGCATATAATGCACGAACTAAAAAAAACGAAACAGTACCTAAATTCTGCGTTTAGCTGATTTCCTTGTTTTGTAAAAATTCTGGAAAGCTACCAAGTAAGTTCAGCCAATCCCTGTTTTTTTCAAAGATGAAATTCATTGTTGCCGATTACTTAAATCTACGGCCACCATTACGTCCTTTTTTGGAGGGCTTGTTCTCCTTTTACAAAGAAAATGAAATGGAAATGAGAACAGTAAAACATGCCAAAATATCCTTATTTACCTTTCAGTAGTTTTTAACACAAGCTAGAGAGAGTTAGGGAGGTTTCGAATGGCTTATATTCTGAGACGCGCTGTGTTCAAATAAAGACGATAATGTGCTGATTAGGCCACCTTGTTGGAGGGCTGTTGTTTTTGCAATGTTGCGTTGTGAACAGCGCTGTACTTTTGCGATACCGTGTATCTTAGGGCTGTTGTGTTGCAACAATTGTTTGTTAAATCTTTTCTCCCACCCGTTAGGCCTATATCCATACACGGCTGTAGTAAAAAGAATTGCGGCCGGTTTGCAGCTTATCCCATTATGTAGATAGCATTTAGCAGCCGCTATTCGCACCAGGAAAGGTGTCCTCTGCGCGTGATGACATATTGCAACCCTACAGAATCTCACTGGGACAAGCCTTTCATCTACAATCTACAGCTCAAAGCAGCAGCCGGCCAATGTTGTACAGTATACATCCTCTGTATGCTTTTGCTGGCCAACGTCACAATGCGAGAAAAGTATGACAGCGCTGCATAAACTGCATGAACGCTAAAAACATAGAACTACAAGCAGCATGCTTTCACAAATTAATTTGAATGGGAAATATATCCCTCGCAGGTTCCTGTTGCAGCTGCAGAAACGAAGGTTACCACGCAACTTTTTTTCAGGTTCAGAGGTTGAATAAAACTGTTAATGAGAACCGTGAGAATAAAGAAGAGTCTGAAGTCCTCAGGTCAGTTTTGCTATCACTAAGCAAAATGACGCGTTCGACGTCGCATACCGATGATTGTTGTGACCAATATGTTACTCAATAACCCACTTGTCTGTTGCAGGGAGCATATTTCTGGACTGGAAACCGAGTTGTTGCGTATTCAGCAAGAAATGCAAACTCAAATACACGTCAACGAGAAGTTGACCGTAAGTTCCATGTGCAATAAAGTTGCAATCACAAATTTCATGAGAAATTTCAGGACTTATGTTTTACGAATTCTATGAAAACAGGCCAGGATAGAGCAACTTCATGGTCAACTGGATGCTGCAACTCAACAACACGCCAAAGTTGGATCCAAGGAAGACAGTGAAGAAGCAACTGAAAGGTATAGTTTTGAATTCTTTCACACATTAAACCGTAAAAAATCAACCAAGTTCTTTGTAAAGTTAACTCAATCGCCATAAATTTGTTATTAAACCACAAAAATGTTTAGGAACAAAACGTCAAAAGGCATGTGAAGGAAATCTGCTTTTTCAAATCCATCACTGTGGGGAGTGTTGCGGGCAGTGGCGTACGCAGAAAATTTCCGAGGGGGGCCAAAGTTTCCTTACAATCGTGTGACGTCACAAATCAACTTTAGGGGAAGTGCCGATGGCACGACCATTCTAGGGGGTCCGGGGGCATGTCCTCGTTTCCCTCATGAATTTAAAGAAATATTCATAAACTGACGTCATATTTGCTTCATTTGGGGGGAATGACCCCTTTCGCCCCTCCCTGGCTACGCCTATGTTCCAAATTGTGGTAATACATTCGAATTGTAGCAACTAGTAAAAGAAAGTGCAAACACTAGGGAAAAAGTCCTCTGATAAGACAACATAAAATTGGCCAAAGTTGCACCTTGCTTTCTAAACCATAAAGCATCATAACTACCTTCAAATAAAAATCATCATAACTACCTTCAGAACCACATCAAATCCACTTCAACATTAAGTTTGGCAAACCATCAAAGCTCCAAAATTTTCGTAAACATCAGATTCATAGCTGCTCTGAAAGCATGCGCAGTAAGGTACAGCATGCACTGCGAACGTTGGATTCCGTCCCATTGTGACGCAACTATAGAGTGAGAGCGAAGTCAGGAAGTTTGCAACCCTGGCTAACTGAAAGCATTGTGACGCAGCCGTAAGAAAAAACGCATGCGGTCGCTGACTGTGCAGACAGAAGTTCCGCCTTAAAACGTCACTAAGGTTCGTAACTACTCGCTTTTCGAACCATGGTGATCTTGACGAGATTTCGCAACTGGGTAGTAGCAGTCATAGATGGAGGAACCCGGGGGCTGGATAGGCACAGGCCCATCCACTTCTGACAGGCAAATGTGTAAAAATACAAGACTTTGAGATAATACTGCTAAAAAATTTTCATTACCAGGCCCTGCCCCTCCCCACCCCACTTTGAAATGGTTCCCTTCACACCAGGCGCTAGGCCCACCCACTTCTATGAAAAGTTTCCTTCATCATTGGTAGCAGTCGCTGGCATTCGATATTTTGTAAATCGTAATTTATAACATCCGCTGACATTTGAAATCTCGTAATTATTCTGTAATATTCTGACCTCAATTTGGAGCCCCCAAAATGCTGCGCCCGGAAGCAGATGTCCCCCCTTTCCCCCACCCCTTAGTTACGCCACTGCCGAATACTGTTTATACATTTTTTTATTTTTAGGGTCTGAGGGGGGGCATAGCACAGTGACACCCCCTCCATACGCTATTGGTTGCGGGAGCATGGGCGCAATTTGGTGGGGGACACGGGGGACGTGTCCCCCCACTTTTTCAGACGGGGGGATATAATATACCATGTCCCCCCACTTTTTTCTCTTTTGGTTTTGTATTTGGAGAGGTTTCAAAAATAAAAGTGATGCTTGCCACGTTGTGAAGAGCTTTTCATGTTAGATGGTAGGATATACATAGCCAAGTTCATGTTGAAACAGAGTTTGGTGTGGTATCACTGATTCTGTTAGTTTATGAATTTTACCTTCAATAAAATAATTTTTAGCATTTTTCAAGTTTCTAGAAACCGTGAAAGATGTTCAACTGCTTCTGTCCGAGATTTTACCTTGTGTGGTATGTTAGAAAGGTTATTTTCTTGTAACAGTGAGAGTATTACAGCTGTACATGTGAGAGACCACAGTACAGCCATGATTTGTTCCGTGCAGAAAATGTAACTGGCTTTGCTGTAACGTTGGTTGACACGTATTCAGAAACAGACAGCGTATAATTCAATGATGCTAGTGTATATATTACTGTAGAAGGTTAGATTTTCAAGCAAATCTCTGCGAAGCTTTTGCCGAAGACAAAAAGCAGCACTATTGTGGAGACTTAGTTTTGGGATGGGGGAGTTTAGCAAAAGACTGTTTTCAACCGGTAGTGAACAGGATTTCAATCAAAACGTTAGAGAAGTAGCCTACAGTATTTACCTAGCTGTATATTGTCTTGTAGCTGAAAACGTAGGGACTTCACTCGGTAATAAAGATAAAATGTACATTTATCCTAACTTCTTGTAATGTCGCGACAATGGTGACCAACAACGGAAGAGGACTTTTCGCTCTAGCCGATTCGCTCTGGCCGTTTCGGTATGAGCCGTTTCGGTATGAGCCGTTTTGACCTGGGCCGTTTCGGTCTGTGGACATTTCGGTCACGGCATTTCAGTACATAAACAACTGATTGCATTTGTTCATTTAAATGATTATATAGGCAGGAGAAATGTCACGCTAGCTGTTGTTATACCAACTCCCTTTTGAGGAAATTGTAATTATGAGTTTGAAGTATTCGTATTTGATTGAAAATGTCGACAATGATTTAATATGCTTGCTGATGATAACGAAAATCATATATGTTCATGCTGATTAACTGTTGAATCTTGGATCATGTTTGTAGTTTTTTTTAATAAAACTATTCGTTGATTTAAGTACGTTTGCATAAAAAAGTGAACATATAAGATTTCTGCAAGATTTCATAGCCTGACGGAAATGTCTCGAGACAAGAACGACCAAGACTGAAAAGTCCTGTGACCGAAACGGCTCAGACCGAATCGGCCAGACCGAAAAGTCGCGTACCCGACCAACAAATCCAAAATATATTTTTTCCTTGACTCTTACACTTTGTGCTTCTGCTGAATGCATTGGTTCGTAAGTCATCTGATTTTTACTTGAGTTTAACCAAACCCACAATGCAGCAATGTTTTCATCCAAGTGCGAAACATTTGCTTTACAGATACATCCAACCTAGTTTTGTTGGACATTCTTTTCGTGTTGAAGGTGAAACTTGGAATTCACCGTTGTGCATTATGATTTAATCTCAAATATATTTTTGTGTCGTTGTGCAAGTAGAACTCTTAGAATGAAACTATTGACATGGTGCAAAGTTATAAGTCTGGCCGAGCTTTTCGGGCTGTGCTCGGGCTTAAGTTTGTCTAAATATTTCAGGCCTGCAAACAAAACACTTTATTACATTAAGAGTAGCCTGACGACGTAGATTTGTTGTGCTCACCGCGGTAACTTGAACTGTGAGTGGTGAAGTGATTGTGATTTTTCTTCAGCTAATTCTGTTTGCAAACATAGCTACGTTCTTTTATTCTCTGCTGGGATTAGTCTCATACTGTTTTTGAGAAGGCGACAGCGGTGAGGAAATTAGCACGCGATGGCGTTGCGTCGATAAGATCATAGATGTAGGAGCAGGCAAATTTTTGGGGGTGCGAAAGATTTTTGCCCGAATTTCCCCAAAATTGCCCGAAGAATTTTTGGGCCACTTTTTATGCGATATTCATGTGATTTTGGGTGCCATTTTTTCAAATCAAAACACGTTGGACGCCATTTTTGCTCGTATTTTTATGGAGTTTGCCAGGATTTTCAGAGATTTTTTGAAGATTTTTACAAATTTTGCCCAGATTTCCACTGATTGTGCCCGGATTTTCAGAGATTTTGCCCGGATTTTCACCAAATCAAAACATTTGGGGGTGCGCTTTCACTCCCTGCACCACCGTCTCCTGTAGGAGT
>Ga0210059_1017349_pt1 | contig 10269 bp, 6 predicted proteins | sample Ectturendosymbi2_FD_188042 | JGI IMG/M metagenome (GOLD analysis project Ga0210059, IMG submission 188042) | Ecteinascidia turbinata endosymbiont from Florida, USA - Sample 2 (SPAdes) (version 2) | ecosystem: Host-associated > Tunicates > Ascidians > Unclassified | place: Key West, Florida...
CTTTCAGAAAGAGACCTGAAAAATTTTGGGGGGGCCACTGGGGGTGCCAGGCAAAATTTTGGCAGGGCAGTGGCCACCCCTGGCACCCCCCTAGCTCCGCCCCTGACCCCAATGAAAGTATACAATTTTCTGTAGACCCCGTGGCCTATCCCAATAGTTACTAATACAAGGAATGTTCTCCGTCCTACCAGCCTAACAACTGCAACACATGCACTGCAATATTGTTTGTGACGTAACAAACAGAACAGTTTTCACAATGTCATCACAATGGATGATTTAATAAAAAGTTATTCAAATCGAATATAGTTTTGAACTACTGTAGCTGAGATTTGATCAGCTCTCTTAATTTTGTTTAATTTGTTGAAAAACGCCGTTTGCGTTCCATAGAGTTTTCACTTGTTTGCATAATTCGTCACTTTTTTCTAATCCTCTTGAGGTGATGAATTAGGCAAATTCTACTGTACTATGCTTCAAGCCAGAGCATGTTCAACACTCCGTTTTAAGCACGAAGGTCGTTGCACGCAGCTTGTACTGTGCAAATAAAGAGCAGTTGTGTTGAGCTTAGTTTGATGTTCTTAACAATTGTGTTCCTTTTCATGCACCATTTTCTACCTTGTAAGAAACGTTTTCCCACTTTTCTAGGGATTCACATTGTTTTTCTTACACACGTACTTTTGAGCGGTTGTTTGCAACGTTTTTGCTTCACGAAAAATAAGACTGTATGTCATTTCTGCACTTCACAATTTTATAACTCTAGTACTATTCTTGTACGCGTCTCTGCATTGCTTGTCAAGGTTCATTCTTCGTTACAGTGTTATGGACGTGACATATATGTGAACACATGTCAGTTCGCCTTTTGAGCGACTAGCATCTTTTGGCATGCGATGTCCCGTCACATAGAAAAGTGTAGGCCTATATTGAGGTTTAATCTCACTGCGTGCCGCAGACTGTGCATTGCTTCGAGGTTTCGTGAACTCTTATGCAATTCTTTGCCATAATTTCAAAGTGTTTTTATTCCAGTGTATTTTTCCATGTTGTGCTGTTATTGTTCAGTACACAAAGACTAAAATCGGTTGAAACCAACGCTGGTAAAGGATCGCAGCTACGTTACCTAAAATAAGTTACCGGCGTGCAAATGCCAAGGAACTACAGTAGGGTTGAGCTCTTTTTGCGTATGTGCAGCGACCTTCAGCGATTCGTACAAGTCGGCCCAACCAACGAAGACCCTCTGGTTCATACATGTAGCTAAGGCGTCATAGAACATGTGGTCAGTTTATGCTTTGAGAGGCGTTCTCCCAAACAAAATAGTGTTATTCGCCTAAAATCACACGTTTTGGACCTCCAAAATTTTTGGACTGCCTCCGCCACTGGTCTGGACCGGGACACACGAATTTTTTTCAGCTTGTACCTTTCAATTGAAAGATTCCACTAGTCATGGAATTTCCGGCAAACGTTTTCACTAATTTCATTTTTGAAAAACTTCTCTCGCATGAAACGCTAGTGACGGGAAGAGTTACAGCTACCAGTAACAATCAAACGAGGCTTTTTAAATAGCTATAAATGAAAAAAATGTTCGAGCGATATAGGCAGTTTCGACTCTTTCCGAAACAAATTCTTTGCCAAAGTTATTTCATGTTTTAAATCATTTTCAGTAAATGAATAGGATTTGCGAATTCTTTCAATTGGTTTTCTGATAGAAATTTTTGACCTCCGGGGTAAAGGGCTTAAATACGCGTAAAATTGCTACTGAATCAGTACAGAAAATCCGTGCAAAATTCTATGAGGTTGCAGGACATATGGGTAGAGTTAAAACTGTAGTCACGAACCACTTACGTAAGATATTTCGAAGTCGTATACACAAGGCAGCAGAACGCAATACTGCAGCCAGGAAAATTCGGATAATTAACTGAAACCAATTCTTAATTCTTTCACAACCTTTTGCTACTGGGACAAGCAACAATCTGCTGACAGTAAAATAATCCAGTTCCATCTCAAACTGAAATGCACGAAAGATCAATCTTCCCACTTCTGCGACTGTTTCATAGTTTCGAAATGAATTTTTCAACACCACGACCGTGGTCTGACTTAAATTTCACGCAGGATCCGAGCAACTACTGGTGTGTGTCGTCATAAACAACTCTAGTTTCCCGACCGTCAAAAACAACAACACAGCTTGTCATGCATTTGGGAAATACTGAATGCAGGCTAGAGGGTTTCTAGATAATCGTTTAAAATATTGCTGGCCGGAAGTTATTTGCTGTGTGTATCAACCAAACGAACTTAAACGGGAAGTTAAGAAAAAACTGGGGGTGACAAAGAGGGGGCCAGCCAAAAATCTGGAGGTGGCCCACCCAGGCCGCACCTTAGAATCGCCACTGGCTTCAGGTGATGAACAGCTTAAAAGCACAATTTTTCATATATAGGTTGGTTGATTGCGTATGTGTGGCTCCAAGTACGCAGTAACAGGAGTGCAGTAAAAAGAACAAAACGCCAAATTTCAAAATCTTTGTTTTGTTCTTTGTGTACGTATTTGGTTCAAACACAAGATCCACATCACATTGGTTGAAAAACGACATAAAGGCACAGAAAAGCGTATTAGCAAGTAACACAGAGCATCACAACATTGAGGTTAGTTGCTGCGCATAGTCATTAAATGAAGAAGACCAAACTCTGAAACAAAGCAACCTGAACTGCTGCATTCGAACAACGTCGTACAGAAGCATTATAAAGTAGAACAAAAAAGAGATTTGTGCAAAGCATCAGACATTTGAAGTGGGCGAGAAACGGCATTGGGTGAAGACGTACATCACTGAGCAAAAGCATACAAATTGCTTTCGAGTCATAAAATGAATGGAACTAAAATGCAGTGCATCACAAAATATTACCAAGTTCAACATGATCAGAAGCTCAAAAACTTTCTATTTCAGTGTGGACTAGGCTATCTGCAGGCGTATGTGATTTCTAGTGGCATGCAACAAACACCTAACTCCTTTGCAAGGCAGGATCTACACGGCAGTTATGTCGTAGCTTAGCACCTGCAATAGTTCGGCTGTCTCTTGTGTACAAATGCACATGTTGTAACTGTTCAAATTTCCCTTTTTTCTAGAATTTCTTCATGACATGTAAAAGTTTCTCCAAGAAAAAAAGTAATGATTTCTTCCATGATGTACTTCACTCCGCGAAGAAAACGAGGGCGTTGTAGTAAACAGATAATCGTGTTTGGTTGATACATGTTATCACTCACTTTTGAAAAGTTTTCCCATTCGACCTGCTAACAACATTAGATTACCCAACTTAGTGTATCCTTCCTTTCACTAACTTATCACACAACAAGGCTCAAAACACTTATAATATCAGTATCATCATAAATGAAAACAAAACCTAAACTTGCTGCGAGTATAACCCCATCAAAACCTTAGCAAAAATACAAAACACAGCATAAGCGCCGTCAACGCTTAGTAATAATAACAATATTGTGTAGAATCCCTGTAGTGCCTTACATGGCAACGAAATGGCGTTCCTGCTGTATCGGAAGTGACGCAATTCGAAAACAGCGCGAACTGCGAATGCCAGCGCAAAGCTTGAGTTGCAGGACGATGCGCTTGAACTGTGCTGACGATGCGCTTCAACAGTCCTGGCGATGCGCTCGAACAGTGTCGTAACTCCAAGTGCAAAAATTTGGGTTCCGTTGCCGGAACTCTAGCCACTGCCTTCACAAAAACACTCCCAATATGCCTTTATGAGCAAATTGAAACATGAAATTGCGAGAAAATTTGAAGAAAAAGCAATCAGAAAAACAGAAATCTTCAAAAAACAAGCAAATTTCAGTTAAAACAAGCCCAAAAGCAAGCCACCCGCAAGTCTTCAAAAAAACCCGCAACTCCACAAAAAAGCAAGCCCAAATTCGCGGGAAAACCGCAAGGTTGGTAACACTGCGCGCAGCCATAAAAGTAACCTGTGCGTAAATCACTCATGCATTGCATCTGTGTAGTGTCATTGCGTGGAACACTCTGGAAGTCTTGCAAAACTATAGTAACTATAGCAGGTTATATGTAATTAGCAATTACAGGCACAGCTCAGTCTCACAAACCATTTTTCATCAGAAAATTACAAAATCCAAATCCAAACTCAGTCAGGATCCGGTTCTTTTAAGAAAACCTGAATCCGGATCCTGCCGGATGCAACCGGAGTCCGGTTCCAAAAATCCAAAATCCAGTCCATGCACACCTCTGCACTGTGGAGCCGCCGGCACAATCCATATCAAAAAGACAAAAAGTGTTTCACACTGAAAAACAGCATTCAAGATCAACAGATCCACATAAAGCGCATGAGGTTTTGCACAGGAATTCGAAGGATATAAAACACTTTTCGCAAAACAACAGGGCTTGAGCATAGAGTACAAGACTTACATTTTCAGAGAAAGATTTCAACTCGTTCAGGGAAAGATTGTCAATCATGTTTGCTAAAGGCAAAATAGTGTAGTGTTTGCCTCTTGAGGCAAAATAGACACTATCCAAAATACCTTGGAAACAAACTCAAGTTAACTTATGCTCTATCTTTGGCTCACAACACTATAATAGTGGACACTTCAAAACCTCAAGGTAATGTTGCGATCGGAAATCCCAAGCGGCATATGCGCAAACCTTCGCACTGTGGCAGCAAGCAACAATAGAGTTCACATGCCATGGTCACTCTATTATTGCTTGTTCGTGCCACATATATGTATGGTGTTGTTCTTCACGCACGTCCCGTTCGTGGTGAATCACACAATCAACGCAACACCACCGGAGAGGTTGCAACAGTAAGCACTATTAGCTTCAAATGCAATGAGAAGCTCAGTTACAAAGTGTAAGATATTGAATCAGACAAACAAAATTACCAGGTACAATATACAGCACAAGCGAATCATTAGCATTAGTTTGAACATATAGAAAAGACTTTACTATAGCGATTATGGGTCAAGGGAAGGTGCAGAATCAATGAAAGTCACACGAATTCCTTAACTTTGATGACATGATACCTGAGAGAGCAGGTTTGTACCTTGCATCACTGGGTGCGGTGTCAATACTCCAAATACAAACACAATAGACAATTTTGGCGGATGTGTGAAACTCCACTGAAGCAAACGTACAGATTAAATACAATAGTCTGGAGTTCCGAAACAGAACTGAAAGTTGAGGAGAAGTTCAAAACGAGATTAGCAAATCCAATTCCAATCCAAATCCGGTTAAGCAGAATTTATAAAATCCAAATCCAATGCAAATACATCATAAAACTGAAAATCGGCCGAATTTAATCCAGATCCGTGTTCATCTCTGCCGCCCATAGCTCAACTTTTTTAAATTTGAGAATCCGTATCTTCAAAATCCGGCAACCATCGATGCAACGAAAATTAAGCAATGTTTGTACTTAAGCAATGACACTCATAAAGACCACGCATACCCCTGCTATTGCCGAAAATAAAAGGTGACTCCGGTTTCGAGTCCGGTTTTTCACAATTTTTCGACCCCAGATCTGGATCTAAAAAGACGCAGAATACTGGCGGAGTCGACTCCGGCACTCCAGGTCTATTGCAGCGATGAGCAAGAGTCACATTTTTTAGATTCCAACCAGTGCCGGATTAAGGTAGCGCGGGGCCCGTAGGATTTCAAGAGCGAGGGGCCCCAAGTTAAAAAAAAAACATCTCAACGCCTGCTAAATCATAGTGTGTGGGCAAAGCATCCGTGTTTCTAGCTTTACTCTCTGTGTGCTCTATCCAGTTCGCATCGTGACATGGCAGTCTGAGTGCATCTTTCTGACCGCCAGAGTTGCCAGATGGTTGTGACCTAAATCTGCTAAATAGTGTCACAACAAACTGCTAGATTCTACTAAAGGTCTTGTCACAAATTTCAACTAAAATCTGCTAAAAGCAGTAAAATTTATTTAAAAAACTTTCATTTGTAATATGATTGAAAGAACTCTATAAAGTTATACAATGTACCAATTTTTCGTCTTGCACTCGCTCTCAATAAGCATTGGCTGAAAATGTCGGTCTTGGCCAACACACTTGTCGGCCCATAATTTTCTATCAGTCAACATTTTGACTTTTTGAGCAGCGTAACTGCAGCTTGTCTCGTTTTTTTTATGACACAGAGTTATTGATGATCTCTTTCAAATGGCTGCATGTTTTTATACAGTAGAATAATGCTCAGCGATAAACAATCTGAGCATAGCTTCAGCCCTACAACTTTCTAAGTCATGGTCTTTGTTACGTTGTGTTACATTACGAATCATGCAAAAGGTTCTTTGGTCTTATCTGAGTGTTTTTGCTACTAGTTATGCCTTTTAAGCTCACAGCATTTCGCTATGACCGCGTTGTTGCAAACTTCGTAAAATGCTTTTGTTGAATCAGCGTAATAGGCAGCAGGCATTGAGCGAATTTTTGCAGTAAGTTCTGAATCTTGCAATTACATATGGCGAAGCTTTTGGCAGCTTCGGTTTACCAGGAAGTTTTTTACCAGACATTACTACTTACTAGCGTAACTGAATCACTTGGAAATATCGTGCAGTGGGATAAAAACGTGTTCTACCGATGTTGCCTTTCAACCTAACGCGCTCACTAGCCACGCAAGCAAATAATTTAGGCTTCACCAAGCAATCTAATTAATTTCTTGTTATCATGATACAATCATCTGCTTGAAGTATCTTCTTTGCATCATAAAAATTCCAAATAATTGCAGACAGCCAGTTGTGCTTTGCTCTGGTGTTACCCAGTGGCTGTTCTAAGGGGGGATCTGGGTGGGCCATGACCCCCAGATGTTTGGCTGGCCCCCTGCTTGGCCCCCCAGTTTGGTGCTGAATTTCACGTTCAAGTTCGTTTCATTGACATATACAGCAAATAACTTTCAGTCAGCACAATTTTAAACGATTTGAAGACTTTCTGGCGACGGTTCTGACGATAGTCACAAACCTATGTTGATAGGGTTAATCATAGCAAATCAAACTTCATTACAACGGAAAATCACCATGCAGGAGAGACATTTATGTTGGCCCCCACTTTTTTACTTGGCCCCGCAGTGCCATCCCCGCAGTTTTCTTCATTCCAAAATAGCCACTGGTGTTACCCAGTTAGAAACGTTATGAAAATCAGTATATTTTTTGATGAAGAAGATGGAAAGTTTTCATCTTGAACAACTCTTAGAATAGGTTTTTGGTCAGGAATTTGTTACCTGCTAAACCTGCCAAACGGTTGGTAAAATCCTGCTAGAAAATTAGCTAACTGCTCGATTGAAGATTTTACAGCAACAGTGGGAAATTCTTGCAAAATTTAGCAGCAAATCAGCTAAAATGCCAATACTGCTGACCGCAATCTTATGCCTTTTGTTACGTAACTGTACAAAAAGAATCAAACAAGAATTTCTGGACCCAGACAGTGTTCAATTGAAAACCTTCGCTTACTACTTATGGCAAATTTAGCAAAATACTGACTTCTTGACTTCTTAGACTGAACAAATTTTATATATAACGTAATAAATAAGATTTATTACAGAAGACCGCGGGGCCCGTAGCAATTGCTACATTTGCTACTATTGTTAATCCGGCACCGATTCCAACTCCACTTCTGTGTTTGGCTTAAAGGCTCCTGCTCCGACTCCAAAAAATTTTAAAACATCAACTCCGACTCCTCTTAACACTCCGGAATCTTCCAAGTAACTCATATCAAAAAGATATTGTCTGTTTTGCCTCATGAGGCAAAAGCTATGCCGTGCTTATTTTGCCTTTAGTCGAATACGATTCGTCGACGTGGTCATGTGACAAGTATAATACAGAAAGAGACAACATGTTGATGTTAAGGGCAGTGGCATAGCGAGGCTAAGTGCCGCCTGGATCTGTCCATTAAAGTGACGCCCTTTTCACCCATCAAAATTTTCCCACAAGAATTTGAAATGAAAGAAGATCATGTTTCGTGCTAAATAAAGATGTAAGGAATATTAAAACATCTTGAACATGAGAATCAAACACTCCAAAACTGAAATGGATTTTGTCTTTCATTGTCAATTTTGGGTCTTGCTTTTTCTGTTTGTTCACCACCTTTTGATGATATCTTCCTATTTTTTCTGCTATCTTTACACATTTATTGGTGGACTCGGCATACTTCATTGAATTTTCTTTGTGGTTGGCTTTTAGTCTGTGGTAAGCCGCACCACTTAGCTGTGATGTGCCCGAGTTATTTGTGTCGAGTCAGCTAATATTTTTTCGAGTCACAAGAACTGTATAGTCACTTTGAGTCATTAGTTTGCAAGGTCTAGTTAAATGAAATTTCATATTTTTTCTGTGACTTTTTTTGCTATGAAATGGCGCCCGATAAGTTAAAACGTGGTGCCCAACATGCTATGAAATGTCGCCCGTCAACACTTTAAGTCCCACGTGCGCCACTTTTCTTGTATAACTTTGCAATCCTATAACTCTCCAGGCGATTGAGCTAGAGAACTGTTCAAACCCTCTACGGATTGAGCAAGTCTTGTTGTCAAAATCGTAAAAAAATTTTTGGTTTCGGTGGGGTTTTCTGGAGGTGACGTCACAAAGAGGACATGTTTTGGAAATTTTGGCCATCTTTGGCCGGCCCTGGGCTCCAACCCATTGACCCATTCTTTTGGCTCAAAGTTTTGTTGAAAACTAGGTGAAAATTCGCGTTTATAGAGCCCTTGATTGACTTTCTAGCACATCTGTGGCCAAAATTATGGGCCAAAAACCCAGTTTTTGGCTTAATTCCTGACTTTTCAGAAAAAGCATAATTTGCCCTTTCTGGCCAAACTTTAGCCGGCCATAACTCGGCAGCAGATAGAGCTAGAAAGCTGTTCAAACCCTGAAATGACTAGTGGCTTCGTGTAGTTTAGAATAAAAATAACATTTTTTAAATTTGGATGGGGGGTTTTGGGCCAATGGGCTCATGATGGGGGTCTGTTTTTTGGTTAATTATATGACGTCTTCATTCGATCCACGTGCCAATATTGTGGCTCGCAGTATTTTTGGATTCCAGGCTAAAATACGCGTTTTTAGAGCCCTTGATCAAGTTTCTAGCGTTTCTGGTTGAAAAGTTATGCCAAAAATATTCCAAATATGTCAGGAATTACCAAGGGCGTTCAGGGGATTTTCCATATTAATATTCTACCATTTTTGCCATAACTCATCAACCAGAAATGCTAAAAAGTCCATCAAACCCTCTAAAACCTCCTACTATAGCCTAGAAAGCATTTAAATTTCGCGCCGCTGATTCTACTCGATTCACGCACTCCCACAGGCCGTTGACGTCACGGATTATTTATAGAAACCTGTCAAAACAACCTGTGGTTTTGTAAACATAGCCAGAAAAGCCGAAATCGCACGGCGAAGTTTTTTTTTCAGCCTAAACTACAAGTCTTTCCCCATTCAGAACGGATTTGAACAGCTCTCTAGCTCGATCCGCTAGCGAGTGATGTCCATTTAGAAGAGGGGTTTGTTCCAACCCAAATTGGGGTTTGTGGGTGCAGAAGTTTTCACCAATTTTGTTTTTTTTGGCCATAATTTCGGCTACAGATATGCTAGAAAGTCATTCAAGGGCTCTAACGACGCGGATTTTGGTCTAGTTTCCGAAAAAATCTTGAGCCATAATAATGGCCCAATGGGTTGGAGCCCAGGGTCAGGTAAAGATAGCCAAAAACACCTCCTTGTGGCGTTCCCCCCGAAACCCCCCCACCAAAAACGAAAACATTTTTTTCGATTTCGACCACAAGACTTGCTGAATCCGTAGAGGGTTTGAACAGCTCTCTAGCTCAATCGCCTGGCGAGTTATAGAATTGCAAAGCTCTGCAAGAAACGTGGTTTCCGCGGGACTTAAAGGGTCAAGTTAGAAAATGGTGCCAATGTTGTTTTAGCAAGTTTGATTGCAGGTTTTTTAAGGGGTAGTTCTGAGCCCATACACATTTGCTGTTTACCTGGATGAACTCTCAAACCAGCTGGGATCAGCCAGGGTGGCAGGGACGGAGCTAGGGGGGTGCCAGGGGGGCCACTGCTCCCTCAAAATTTTGCCTGGCCCACCAAAAATTTTTCAGGTTTCTTTCTGAAAGTCCTACACAGACCATTGACAGCTCCCCTTGTTGCAAAACTGGCCCCTCCAGTGGCCCCCCTAATGAAAATGTCTGGCTCCGCCCCTGCAGGGTGGGATGCACTGTGGGAAATATGGGTGTGAATCATCTCATGTTTGCTGATGATATATGTGTGTTCAGCCCCAGTATCAGTGGGCTGCAATGT
>Ga0210059_1017350_pt1 | contig 10268 bp, 10 predicted proteins | sample Ectturendosymbi2_FD_188042 | JGI IMG/M metagenome (GOLD analysis project Ga0210059, IMG submission 188042) | Ecteinascidia turbinata endosymbiont from Florida, USA - Sample 2 (SPAdes) (version 2) | ecosystem: Host-associated > Tunicates > Ascidians > Unclassified | place: Key West, Florida...
GAGATGGTTCTTGGATACAGGCGATAACCCAGATTCCCACCTAAATGTAACTATTTCTTTTTGGTCCATTTACAGTGTTCCTTGAAACTTTCATGCAAAATCATTGTGTGGTTTTTGCGATAAGTTGACATCAAACAAGCAAAAAATGTACGAAAACATACACAAACTCCTTTGCATAAGTAATGACGTTTTTGTAACATAGCAAATTCAAGGGGGTTTTTAACCCCACCCCACCCCCTTGCGTACACCCTTGGAGACCGAAACCTCCGAGACCGAGACTTTGTCATAAAAGCCGAGGCCGAGACCTGGAAGTTCGAGACCGAGACTCGAGACCTCACATTTCTTTGATGGTTATTAAAGCTAACTCCTTGAATAATGCTGCAACAAAATATCTGGCACATTGCCAAATACCAAGGTAGTAAAAATCATTCGAAATTTGTGCAATCGGCCAAATACCGCAAACGTTCATGTTCACTTTCGTCTTAGGGATATACAAGCTCACACCTGTGGCCTTATTTACAAATTCCATGAAACAAGGCATGCACATTGAAAATGTTGGCAGCGTTTGGAGAGTCTACGCGTTTTTCACTCGAAAAATGTCGGTGAACCAATTGAATATTCGAGGTGTTTGCCGTTGCCATGCTTCAATAAAGTTTTGACTCAGAATAATTTTAATTGCTTTGTTCGTTACAAAACAATACCAACCCTTCTGTGCAAGACAAAAGAAAATTGTTTAGAGCCAACTCTTCAGCATTTATTTGTGAATTTTTAGTAGAAGTTCATAAATGTTAGTCTTGAAAATAATATGTTTGAAAACACAGCCATGTTTTCTATCTAAACCAGCAAATTAAAAAAAATATTTTTTTCGGCATCCATCCCATATTAGGCGAGCAATGTAGGGGGGAAAAATCGCAAATATCATGAAAAGTATTGGTTTTAGGTAAATTTAAACTCCATATTTAAAACGCCCATTCTAGAAAACATAGGGATAGACACCAATTTCATTAGGATTAGACTAGCAGATCTAGAGTTATAGTCATTTTTGTGTTGCTCATAAATGCGAAAGCCATCTAGTGGTAAATACACAAAAGCAGTGATATATCAAAAACCGCTCGATCAATTTAGGCAAAATTGGTGTCAATTTTCCTAAAAATTTGTAGCTGCAAACATATGTGAAAAGGAACGAAATCCTAAACCATGTGGTTCCACCCATGGGTTGAATTATAATGAAATGACCCTATTGCCTTTGGAATGTTTGCGTTTTCTGTGAGCTTTATTGTCTTCAGTATATTTTTTATGCTTTCTGTAAAGCCTCTGTGCAGTATTGTTTTGCTCCCCTTTTAAGCTATCCTGACTAACCTTATTCTGTTTGTTTTTCATGTACCTAACACATACTGGATTACTGTTTACTGCTAAACTTTTTTATAATCTGTCTTTGCTGGCACTATGTATATGCCTGGTGGAACCTCATTGGCTGTGCTATTTGTGGCAGTCCTCTTCTAAAGAAGAAGACCACTACACATTTAGGACAATTCCGCGGGAGCACTGGTTAATAGGAAGTGTCCATGGCACGCCCAAGTTAACAATTTAGAAACTTAGACCCGCCGGTTTCGCTCGACCCGCTCAGTTTATCACAACAATATTGTATTCACTCATGGTTTTATTTGTATAACTTTAAGCACTGCGATATTCATCACAACAGGGGTTTATATCAACAATCATTGATTAAAGTATGTAACGTAAGTTACTGCAAACATCAGGGGTTAACAAAAAGGGTGAAATACGAATTCAATTATTTCATGGAGGAAGAGATTAAGCTTTTCTATTGGGCTAATCTATTAGTTAGCTACAAGCGTGTCCTGGTTCACGAATTCGCCAGACCCCACTCGTTCACCAACTATTTCTATTGAGTCTTGATCTAACCTATCAGACTACCTGTAGGCTAGATGCTACTCCGATGATAACCGTGAGCAAAACTGATTTTAGTGATGGATTTTAGGTCGCGAGGAAAACACAATGGGTCGCGTCGTGGTCACGTGACAGCGCATAGTACGGTGCGCGGTGCTCGCGCAACTCTGGTGGTCACGCGTTCGGCACGTGATCGCGTTAAGTCCGAAGTCAAGATTTACGCTTCAGTGAAAAATCGTTTTTATCGGAAATATTATGAATATTTTCGTGGGGAATATTATTGTAGATGATTTCTTTACTATTGTGGGCTACTCTCTTCCTGGGTATGACTTACAATAAAAATGCAAAATACAATTTTACAATACATCAAATAGACGCACATGGCAATGTTCTAAAAGAGTTAATGTCTTTATCCTTTGTTTAATTTCCAACTTCTTTTGGCTCGTCTTGAACTCGTCGGTGTCTTTTAGTTTGTTTCCTTCAATTTATTTTTCTTCAGTAATCAAGTCTTCTTTCGTTGTTATTTCAGGATCACAAGACATTCTATGTTGAGGAGCCAAGACGAACTCAACATACTCCATTATGGTCCTTGGGTAATTGTATTATATCTTCATGATTTTTGTGGTTTAATATTTGTGTTTTTTATATTACTGAATTATTGAGCAATCTAGAAAAAAATTGTACGTTGTAGTCTTAACATTAAGAGTTTTTGTTTATACGTTATTTGTGAAAAACAAGATCACATTTGGGCAAAAATTTTTGCATCCCCAAAATTAGGCACTCCCGTACACCTATGCACATAAGCGTACGACAGGGGATGTGATCGCATCCTCAACGCTGTAAAATTGGCGATTATTTAATATTTAGGCAAAAAAATTCAATATTTGGGCAAATAAGACAGCTCCATTCACATTAGAACAAACTGGAATCGAATGGCAAAATATCTTCTACAGTGCTTTTGCCTCTAATGGCAAAATAGATTTGCCTCTGATGGCAAAATAGACACTGCCTTGAACCAAATTTGGACAAACTGAAACAACTTCATTGAGACTTGGGTGAAATTAGAAACATTTTCAAAACTTGGTATCATTTGGGTAAATTCCAACAACATTTAATCAAATCTGGAGAAATTAGAAAAGATTCATTCGGATTTGGGTATATTACATGCAAGTAATTTGGGTATGGTTATATTTTACCCAAACCTGAATTAGGTATATTATAGCCTACCTAAATCTTAAAAATTTGGTAATAATGATTTGGGTAACTGTTGTAGCCAAATGTGAATGATTTGGGTAAATTATATTATAATGATTTGGGTGTATAATATATCCAAATGATTCACATTTGGGTATATAGAAAAGGTTCATTCATACTTAGGTACATTAATTACTTCACCTAACACCTACTCTGCTATGTGTTATGACTAACCATGTTTGTGTTTATATGTTATTTGATTACCCTTGTGAGATGGACCATGAGTGTGAAGCGAATGTGCAAATAAATAAATTATAAACATTTGGGTAAATTCCAACAACCTAAACCAAATTTAGGCAAATTAAAACAGCTTCATTCACGTTTGAATAGGTTTAGAAACATTTTAAAATTAAAAACATTTGATGTTTTAACTAGCCACAACTTTTATAAACATGAAATTCCAAACCAACCAATTTTACTAAATGTTATAGAAAACTGTATCCTGGAGAAACAACAAGCAGAGATTTCAATACTGATCACTTCAAGGTTTTATCTTTGGCTTACTTTTAATTCAACCGCAAAAGAAGTGGAATGTTATGCAAGTGGAATGTAAGATCTAGCAACAACACTTATTTTTCATGTTCCAACTGGAGAAACCCAAAGGAGCTAATAAAACTTTCCAACGCAATTTGTCATAAATTTTCCATGAGCAAATGTCTTAGCCATCAAATAAATCAAAGGAAGAAAACTTACATGTTGAATGAACTTCAAAGTAGTCATTATAAAGCAATGCAAAAGAATATAATGTACTTGAAAGTTATAATAGAAACACTATTTCATCAACACTAAACAAGCCTTCAAAAAACTATAGATGTTTTATTTTGAGACGTTTCAGATTATTCTTCATCCATCTTCAGTCAAAAAAAATTTTGTTTTTTTCAGTGAAAAAATAAAATATTTTTTTAATTTTTCCATCTTCAGTCAAAAAATAAAATTTTGTTTTCACTCAAAATAAAATATTTTTTCAATTTTTTGTCTAAAGATGGATTAAGATTAATCTGAAATGTCTCAACATAAAACATGTATAGTTTTTTGAAGGCTTTTTTAGTGTTGATGAAACTGTTAAATCTATCCCAATTTTATGCTCCAAAGAAATAATATAATTTACAGCACAACAAAACATACCTCAAAGATCATCTGCTGAAAACAGAGTAGACATTCAAAGTATATCTGATGAAAATAGAGGCAACTTTACAGAGTTTCTGCAACTACACTGCAAAGACATTCCTTGACTTTCCAGCCAACTACAACAACAGCAAGGAAAACATGCTCAGTGGCTTTCACCATGTATTCAAAATTAACTGCTTACAATTGCTGGAGATTTTATTAGAGAGCTCATTGCTGAGAATGCACAGAACGCAGGAATGTGCAGCATCATTGTTGATGATACAACAGATGTAGCTAATGAAGAGAACGTTTCTTTGTACCTGAGGTACATTGTAGGTGGAGACACAGTTGAAACTTTTGCTACTGGTGGTGAGTCATTATATAAAATAATTCAAAGTGCCTTGAGTGATCTTGACCTTGACATGTAAAACATCATTGGGCAATGCTTTGATGGTGCTGCAAACATGAGTGGTTCAAAGAGAGGTGTTGCTGCAAGGGTGAAGGAAGTGACCCCTCGTGCTTTGTATTCCATTTTATGCACACTTCCTTAGTCTAGCACAGTGCTACTCAATTATTTTAAAAAAGGGTCCAGTTGCAAATGTCAAAAATTCTCGAGGTCCGGTCACTCCCATAAAATCATGCAAATGTGACATGTCTTGGATTTTTCTAACAAAAAAGCATAATGTGAGAATTTAATGCGATTATATATAGATATACAAAACCCGGTAAATGGATACAGATATTGACAAAAGTTCTCAGCGTTACTTATTGCTATGCTGGTGGGAGTAATGGCATTTTGTGCTTCATGGCAGTTACCTCAATTTTGTTCCAATGCGAGTAGCCCTGGTCTAGCATTACAGGACACCCATGAATTTAGTAGTGTTAGGAGAAATGCATTTGGGTTGATTCAATCTGCACAATTTCTTCAATTCTCCAAAAAGGGAAAAAATTTTAAAGAGTGAAATTTGTGTTGGTGAAGAACATAGTGGTTATCTTAAAGTAAAGTTGCTCTGCACAACTCGGTGGACATGTCAATGGGAAGCTGTAAAGTTGTGGAATTGCAAATGTGAGGGTTTGCATGTGCGCTACTGCAACTAAGTAGACAAAAAGACGAAAAAGTGTCTGTTGATGTCAAAGGGTTAGAGATTCTGCATTTTCAATTTATTCTTGGGTTGCAAATATTGAAAGTAAAATTTAGTAACACAAATGCACTTGCTCATTATTTGCAAGAGAGAGATGTTGATGTCATGACTGCCAGACGAACCTGCCAAGGTACAATGGAAACTTTGAAAAAATGCGGAAATGATGAAAGCTTTGATATCATTTAGGATACAGCCTGCAAAAAATGAAAAACACTATTGAGGCATCAAAGGTACAAGGCATTTCAATAGCACTTCATAGAAATCTTCAATCATCACGGCAGTTGCAGACTATTAGTGGAGAAAGCAGTGGCACTGAGCAGTTTGTAGCAGACAAGGAAAGGGCCAAAATTGATATATACTCTATTTTTATTCCATGGACAGGGTTTATGTGAATTAGAGAGAAGATTTGATAGGGAAGTTACGAGCATACTTGCATTATTGATATTGTCATGGGAGGTGAAGCAGCTAGTGATGAAAGCTTTAAGGTTGTTGCAAATCATTACAGTATTGATGTGGACGTATTAAAAGCTGAAAAAAAACATTTGCAATGAGATTGTAAATTATATTGCTGTAATCAGGCCTGCACAAGTGATGCATGATTTCATTTCCAATTCGTTAAATTCAGCACTGCCCCATTTTTTTAAATAGGTACAGATAATGTCAACTATTCCTACCGCATCTTGCACAGCTGAAAGATCATTTTCATGTTTACGTAGATTAAAAACATATCTTCGTTCTCCTATGTGTAGTTACGATTGTCTAATTTAGCCCTTATACATATTGAAAAAGCATTAGCCAATCAGATTAATATTGAATCAGTCATCGATCATTTTGGAAGAAGACATGGTAGCAGCGAGCATTTCTTTTACTTTCACTGCATATGCAAAGCTGTGTGGCAAATTTGTTGACGGTTGTACCTATGGTATGGTCACTATGCTTTTCTTTCATTGCACTTTTATGGTGGTAGCCTGCCTTTTAGGGCAAGGGTGAGAGTATATCTAGAATAATTTTTTGTGACAATAATGTAGGTGTTATTTGAAAAGTTTCAACGTGATGCTGCAAAGTGCCCTTGGACGAGGTATATCCCAAGAAGGTAGGCATATATGTCGTTTCAACTGTTTTATTGCCGTTTGGAAATAGTGGAAGGGTTATACAAGAGCGTGGTGGTTGTGTTTACGAGGGTGAGGATGTTTACGCTTTAGCAAAAAACGTATCTTTTCCACTGACAGCTTTTTATTGTCGAAGGCTAAGCCTGTGACATTCGAGGGATTATTTCATTTTCTTATATAGGTCTTTTAGGCAGGGGTGTAGCGCTAAAAAAGAGGTGCGGAAACGCCGTTCGCACACCAAGTAAAAAGGAAGACTACACCAAATAGTTCGAGTAAAGTGAGCATTCCCCAGCAAGAATTTCTACACTGGATCTTGTTTCACTGTAGACTTTTGACGAGCAGTGCGAATCTGCGTGTCGGTAGCACATCTGTGAGATCGCAGCCATGTTTTAATATAATCTAGTGCAAAAAGGTGTGGGAACGCCGTTCCCACCCCACTATACCCGTGCTTTTAGGCTTCTTCCACGCAGGCACGTATGCACCTAATTTTATCAGTAAGTTTGTTATGGGTAGGTTATTGACATCTTGGAAAAAGTCAAGGCTAAGGAAGTTCTTTTGGGCCAGCCTGTGGTGAAACCAAGGGAAAACGAGTCTATCCGTTGGTTTTTCTTACAAAGATGCCGTTCAATATCTGAGGTCTTGACTAAAACTGCTACAAAGAAGAAAGTACTCCAAATTTAACGATGGTTTTCTAAAGATGAAGTTTACAGAACAAAGGTAAACGCCCAGGTCAACGTATTAGAATTTAGTAGTGCGAGAAACAATATAACTATAATTTAATTTTTCTTTACATCTTTAGATTGTTCGCGCCCCATCCTGTTTTCAAATAGCTATTGCTTGTGCGCCATTGAAATTGTATCTCTATCATCAATTCGCCAAAACCGCCATATATTCCATGCGATGTTATCAACTTAAAAGTTGTTCGCAGGTGCTTGACATTTTGGGGAGCCCAGAAGATATTGCGAAACCAAATGGGGTCTAGGACATTTCGGCGATGCCGGTTCGGCGACGGGAAGTTTCGGCGATGGTGGTCGCAGATGTTTTATATGAAAAAAGTGTTTTTGAAATATGCTTCTCATGAGTATTTGGTGTCCAGAAATCCACCGCCCAGGAAGTTATCACGTTATCGAATGTGCGGTGAGAGGATTATGCGAATGGTTCAGAGACATACCAATTATGGCGTGACCGAATATCTGCGCGGGATTGCCCACAATTTCTAAATGGACTTGTTCAATTTTAGCTGGTATTTGTGTGGTATTTATGTGTGATCTTGTGTCAACGTGCAAAAAAAGACAAGAGTTATAATTGGAAAATGTTCATATCAAAGTTTTTTATCAACTGATTCATCGCCGAAACGTCATCGCCGAAATGTCCCATTCCGAACAAACGCTCCAGTTCACTCTGGCTCTGCCAATGAAGCAACTGTGCACGAAGAAGCTGTCTGCACAGTCAAAGGGTAAGAGCGCTGTTTTTTTCACCACGGTGATGACCACCAGTGGTGTGTTTAAGGGGAGGCAAGCGAGGCACTTGCCTCGGGCCCCTCCTTTTTGGGGCTTCCCCTTGAGGTGTTACGTGCATAAAATTTCCTTATTTTTGGTGAAAAACGTATTATTCAATCATATAATGTGCTACAAAGTAGATCGTAAGCAAGTACTCTGCTTTCAAAGGGCCCCCTACAGAAATTGTAATGTGCAGGTACTTTGCTTTCAAAGGGGCCCTCAACAGCAACTGCAATTTGAAGGTAATCTGCTTTCAAAGGGCCCCCCTACAGAAATTGTAATGTGCAGGTACTTTGCTTTCAAAGGGGCCCCCAACAGCAACTGCAATTTGAAGGTAATCTGCTTTCAAAGGGGCCCCCAACAGCAACTGCAATCTGAAGGTAATCTGCTTTCAAAGGGGCCCCCAACAGTAACTGAAATGTGTATGTACTCTACTGTTAAACTTCATCGAAGGGTCCCCAAAAAGAAACTGTATTGTGTAAGTACCTTGCTTTCACAGGGGCTCCCAACCGCAATTGCAATGTGTAAGTACCTTGATTTCAAAGGAGCCCCCAACAGTAACTGTGATGTAAAAATCCTTGCTTTCAAAGAGGCCCCCAACAGCAATTTTAATGTGTAAGTTCCATGCTTTTAAAGGGGCCTCCAATAGCAATTTTAATGTGTAAGTACGATGTTTTCGAAGGGCCCCCAACAGTAATTGCAATGTGTAGTACCTTGCTTTCAAAGGGGCCGCCAACAGCATCAGTAATGTGCAAGTACTATGCTTTCAAAGGTGCCCAAAGAGCAACTTTGATGTGTATGTTCTATCCTTTCAAAGGGGCTTCAACACTATCTCCAATGTGAAAATAAATAAAAGCTTCAAACCAACTTGTATACGTAAAAAATTGTGGGTTAAAATTTCTTCCAAAATGTTCTGAAAAGACCCTATCAAATAAGAGAAAATATTTATACCAAATGATAACTTTTTATACCAAATGATGATTTTTAGAGATTGGAGTGTTTAGTTTATTGATAATTTTTTGAAAATGCCACACTTTAACAGAAAATATCCAAGTGGAGCAGAAAAAATCAAGGAAAAAGTAAGAAAGCATAAAGGTTGATGAAAAATGTAAAGGTGTCTTGGACAGATTTGTTGTTGTAGCAAGTGGTACTGGTGAGCCTACGGAGGGGAGTGCAGGTTCAAGCATCCAAGTTGTTAACAGTAGCTATGTCTGTCTAGTGCATAATCAGATGTGCCATACACAAAAACTCAAGTTTTGTAAAAATGAGGTTGATAAATACATGCTTTAGAACATTCATATTTTATAAAAGGATTTATTTTTTATGTCTCTGAAATGAAAAGGTTAGACAAATTTCTCATTTTATGTGATGTTGTACCTTGTAAACATTTGCATCAAAAAATAAGACAACATGCAATTTTTATAAAATATTATCTTTGTAGCTTACAAAGTAAGTTTGTATTATTGCTGTTGTGCTGCAAAGACTGCTAATAAGCAAGGCTACATTCATGCTTCTTATCAAGCAGCAGAAATGGCATTTTTTCAATATTATGAGTACTCATTTTTTCTACAGATATTTCAGGTATTTTTAGGTGGTTTGAATTTAGCTCATGCTTGAAGTCACAGGTCCTTTGAAGCTTGACCAGTAAGTGTTTGATTTGAGGTAGGCTTGCTAGATGATGTTATAGTTTCTTGCCAGCTCTAAGTCAGTAAACTTGAACCGTTTTTCTTAGCACAGAATTAATCAATTGTGTAGGTTACTTGCTAGAAGTGTTTGCGATAAGTATATGATGAATTATTTCCTACTTTTGCACATTTTTCAAACAACTAGTGTCAATGCAAGATGAGGGCAGCCTTGACTCATCCAGCCTCAAAGCTTTCCAAAACAAGTCTCAGGTTGGATGTTTTTGTATGCTATGTTCTTGTAGTTGAAAGGATAATATTTAAAACAAATGTGGTGTTTTGAATCTTCTTGGTTGTTGTTTGTGGTTTCATTTATTCCCATGAACGTGAACAAATTCAGGATACCAAATACCAAGCATTTTATTAAAGGAGGAAAGTGTGAAACCTTCAAAGAGGTAAACGTTGTAGTTTATTGATGGTGAATGCAGGGAAATGGGGCATGAAAATAAAAAAGTGGAGGCGATGCCAACTTGCTATTGCCTAACTTTTATGTGTTGCCAGCCTTGTCTTCCCATTTTTCAGTGTTATCAAAATTTTGTATCATGAACACCCTTTTGCATTTTCTCC
>Ga0210059_1017351_pt1 | contig 10268 bp, 7 predicted proteins | sample Ectturendosymbi2_FD_188042 | JGI IMG/M metagenome (GOLD analysis project Ga0210059, IMG submission 188042) | Ecteinascidia turbinata endosymbiont from Florida, USA - Sample 2 (SPAdes) (version 2) | ecosystem: Host-associated > Tunicates > Ascidians > Unclassified | place: Key West, Florida...
CGCCGCGCTGACCGAGAGGTTGCAACCGGGCTGTGAAGCCGGAACTCAAATTTCAGGCTCTGGCTCCAGGTCCAGGCATCTGAAGTTTTTGGCTCCAGATCTATATGCAGCAGCTAAAAGTTTGTGGATCAGGTTCCAAAATGATTTGGTCCAAAACCGAAAATCATTGTATTATATGTGCAACTCGCTCGCCCCACAAACTAGGGTTGAGGAAACGGAATCAAAATTTCACGTTCCTTCGGCTTCAGATGTCATGTTAGTGTTGAAATTGATTTCCTTTTTATTCCATCAATGCGTGCTGATTCTGGTACTGCTGACTTGACAGAGATTGACCATTTTTTATCCCTTTTTCTGTTTGTGAATTAGCATTTCTGCTTTTTCCTGTGGGTTTCAAAAACACAGCTTCGGCCTAGTTGTTTTTTTTGGCGAACAAATGAAAACTATTGGCAGTCGGTTTTCATACCACGATGCCAAACTTTGGCAGGCAGTACCTGTTTGAAGATTTGTGCGAAGTCAGCCTGTTTCTAAACAGCTGTGTTTGAGCTGTTCGAACACCGAGTCTTCCTCAACGCTCTTTTTTGTTCAGTCACCAGTGAAGAGTCTGATCTGTGTCAGAGCGAAGTGGTTCACTTTGAGCTGAAGCTTTCTGAGCCCACATGGCCGCCTTGATGTCTTCCTGGCGTACATGATATTGCGAAATCAACTTCTCATGATATCGTTCATTCCAAACGATTTTCTCCTATTTTCAACGAAATTGCCGACCTGGCTTTCCCGAAGGGCCTGGCCTCAGCGGACGTTTACTCGTTTAGCCCAGCAAGCATTGCACCGAGCAAAACAAAACTCACCAACCTTCGTATTTACCACAGGCGGGTCTCATGGGAATACGGTATACAACAAGGCTTGGCGCTACAATTCTCAGGTCAATGAGTGGACGGAAATTTCCCCTATGCTAAATCCGCGAGAATACCACGGATCCTTGGTGCTAAACTCCTTCATATACGTCGTAAGTAAACACATTTACCTTTCATCGCGTTCGATGTCCCGACTGGGCCTGTTCGCTCCTCACGGATTACCGGTAATCTGGCTTTGATCATCTTCTCGCTCACTCGAATCGTCTTGACTGAAAGGGCGATCGCGTTTGGTCGGAACAAAACCTCAAAATGTTTTTTTTCCGTCGTATTCCGTTGTGTGCGTGCCGGAGTGTCTGCGTACCATGCAATTTAAAATCCCTAGCGTGTGTTTCTTGCTAAAGAGCATGTTTGGTCGGAGAAAAATGTTACCAGCCTGCTTTGCGTTACCCCAATCCAGGGTCAGCTGCCCGCAGTTGGAACTCCCCCATTTGTATCTGCGTGCCAGTCGGAGGCAGTCACATTTTTAGTGATGCAGTCGTTAGATATCCGATAACGTCAAATATTTGTGCGTTGTCGCTTTAGAAACACTTAACGTGACGATTGGCCGCTGTAGTTTACATGCTTTAGTAAACAGCCGGTTTCTTTTGTAGGTTGACATTTTCTAAATCGTTGCCATGCAACAGGCGCCATCGGGTGTGTTCCGTTTATTAGCAGCAGTCGCACATCCTTCGAAATACCCAATACCTTTTGTCCCGAGCGGAAAGCAGATCATTCCAATGCGATCTGTTCCGTGCTCTTCACTTGGTGAGATTGCCGTCGTTTCGCTTTCCACAGGTCGGAGCAGAAGGATGCGAATGCTACGACTTCATGTCGGACAAGTGGAGCAAGATCGCTCCTCTCCCACACCCGGTCAGCAATTGCTCGGTGACGTCGTGCTGCGGCAAGATCTATTCGATCGGGAACCTCTTCAACTCTGAGGAGATGATAGTACAAGTGTACGCGCCCGATACTGGTATGCTGTTGCTTTTTTTTTGGATGCGTTTGGTTTGACCTTGCTTGTCAATGTGAAGAGATTTCGAGCCACGCCGAGTTAGGACTTGTCTGGCATGACAGAATCGCCCTGGGAATAAGTACCGCGGTGCTTGTGACCCTTTTCATGCAAACTGCACGCATGAAAATCAACAGTACTTGAACTTACTTGAAAAGCACCGTGTTGAAAAATCGATTTTTGAGGTTTTTCTTCACTCCTTAACTTGTTGAAACACGTTGTTCACCGTAGAGTGAAAGTTAATAGCTGCAGTTATTTTGGTAATCTTTTCTAAAACCGAATTTCTTTTCAATAGGCCTCAAAGTCAAGAGGCAATGCACGGTCGCAAATGTACTTTTTGCTATCCACTGGTTTGCCTTCCGTCTGTTTTTTTCGGTAGCCGGACTTGTTAGTCTCTTAAAGTGTTTTGTGGTCCAAATTAATTAAATCGAGTCGGGTGCTTGTCGTTCTCAGTACACAGTTGTCGAATGGTCCGCGTCAGACGAAATGGCCTGTCAACAGTCTGCGGTATAGATAGGTCTGGTATGTCGCCGTGACATCCCCTCGATAGCCTGGTTTTGACATTCGCTGCACCCGCACGCTATTCTTCTGCAGATGCAGTTAGTGCCTCGTTAAAGTGTCCGTGTGTGGAACGTTGCGCGTCTGTGCAAAGCATTTACAGTAGGACTGTTGCTGTTAAGTCTGTGTACTGAGAATGGATGTTTTCGCATTCCGTTTCCTTTCGATTCAACCGTGTTTTTCCGCCTTGCAATTTTTCTCTAATGCGCTTTTCTAACCATTAGTTTCCGAGTTTCCTGCCTAAATTACTGTTGAAACTGCATAGATGCGTTTGCCTTTAGCCCGAAATTTACTGGCAAAACATAATAACACCACGACTTGTCCTATGAGAGGCGATAAGTTTGTCTTTCTGTTACTGCTCTGTTATTGTTGATATGGTAGATGTTTACTTCAGCTTTTGCAGAACTCAGTACTTTAACAAAGTGGTATTATGTTTGGCCATGGTATCGTTCAAATAACGTCCTAAATTCATTAGGAACTTAATTTTGTGCAGCCCAGTCGAAATCTCTTGCTCACGTGAGTCGTGCTTGGCGCGTCCTTGGATCGACAGCTTCTGCTTTGTTCGTCTCGCAGCTTGTCATGAAACGCCGTCGCTTCTTCCCTGTCGCTGGCAGTCGCGGAACGGACCAAAAAACGGTCGCATCATTTATTCATAAGTGGCTTGCTGTGCGTTGCGCCGCAATAATTACCGCAACGTCGCGATGATCTTGGTTCTGCGCGCCTTCTTTAGCAATAGTCGCGCCAGTGAAAGTTGTCGCGGCTTGATTGGCTGCCGCGCTGCAACGCGTTTCTCACGCCGAAATAAACGCGTTGGTGGAAACTGGAGAGACGTCAGCCTCTTTCGATTTCTGCTGACGATTCACGGCGCCCTCCGGCGCTGTATGATGCGATTTCGTTTCTGCCTTCGCAGATCATCCATTGTGTCTTATTTGTTTTGTGTTGCCTTTTCATCAAACTAATTAATGACGAATGCTGTCGCAATACAGATGGGACTTTTTGCCTGACGTAAAACGGGTAAACTGGATCTTGCGGCATTTTTTATCCGTTATTTCTCATGATTCTACCTACTTATGGCGGTTTCAAGTGTGAAAGTTGCAATGTTTTTGAAAAATGCGGGCTCATCTTTTGCTTTAAATAAGTGTTGAACGGTGGATGTGTTCGCCCGTGTGTTTCTAAAACTTGCTGAACCGATCGACTCGTGACCAGCAAGAAAACAACAAACAACCACTGACTGTCGTGTGCGTGATGTCTGCCCAGGGTGGTTCTATGTAAGAAAATCAACGCCCGGAACTTGCGGAAACCCTTGATTTTTTCTTCCAGTGAAGCTTCTTGTTGTATCAAGCAAAACCCTGCGGTCTCACTCATAATTACGAAGAATTCGTTTACGTTCCTTTTTGTGTTCGCGGTGGAATAATGTGAGCCGCATCTTGTTGGATTCGAAATCCAACGCGATGAAAAGTGCATTGTAGACGATTTGTCGCTTAACAGAACTGGAGCTTTTATATTTGCAAGCACGTATACTCGCTACCTGCAAACGTTATGCGGTGATTTTCGACACGGTATTGTTCCTTGGCCGGCCGTGCTTTTTTGCCGACTCGGTTGGTGGAGGCTTTGTGGATATCCATCTGTGGCTAACCTGTTTGAGAGCTTATATTCGGTTTGCATAATTCTTGCGTCAGGTTCGTTGCACTGCTTGCCGTTCGTCATTTGCCATCTTCGTCTTGCAGGTAAAATTAACTCTTATTACCCGCTCAAATGATTGCGTGGTTTGAATGCCACAAAGAAGTCCCAAAATGTTTTGTACGTTGTATTGTATGGTGCCGCGGTCACGGCGATATCGAACGGTCTATGTGTACTTGACGCTGGCGATTGTGGTTTTGTTCTCTGCTTAAAAGTTATTCGATGCTTCGCTTGTTATTTCCGGTGTTGATGAAGAAAAGTTGGCGGGTTTACTGTAAATGGTGTCGTTGCTCTTGCAAGCAAAAATGTACCGCACGTGCCTTCCAGGCTAGGTTTTATTTTCGGTCATAGATCGAATTTTTTTTTAAACGACCGAAAAAAATAAAGTCAATTCCGTCATAATGTCCGAAAATTTAGACTAGAGAATGCTGTTTCGGCGAGTTTTGCCACTATTATGGGACAAATGACCGAAATGTCTCAGCGAAAAAAAAAACAGCTTCCAGCATGCCACCAACTCGCAATATTAAAGAGCTTTTAAAAGTAAATGACGTTCGGAACAAGTTGCATTTGCTTTCAGGGTCGTGGTCAGTGCTTCCGTGTGCTTTGCCGCAAATGGCTTTTGTTCCTCACATCACGTCGCTCAAGCGTTTGCTGTACTTCATCAGAGAAGACTCTACACAAGTGCTCTGCTACGACCCTTTAAGGTACTTTCCGCTTCGAGCAAAGGTTCTGAGTGGAGCAGTGAATGAGTTGCTGTTACGTTGGATTATGATTATGGTGACTATAAGCATGGCTGCGTTTTCACCTTCCCTCGTCGGTAACTTTGTACATGAGTTAAGAACGTCAGTGAATATTCAAAAGAATCCGAGAATATTTTATGCATATCGGAAATTAAATATGTGAAACTTCTGTTAGGTTCTATGAGCACATGCACTATCGCCCGGAACTCTCTTTTTAGACCGAGAGGTGGAGTTATCATCAGTTTAAGAAAGCATTTTGTGAACTTTCACTACAGTTTGAAATGGTTGGACACTCCTCCAATGCAACATCTTCATCTGGGCGGCAGCGTGACTGTGTTCGGTGGCAGACTCGTCGTTTCTGGAGGTTACGACGAAACGTTTCGACTTTCCGGCCTCATAGAAGCCTTCGATCCCGATTCGGCGACTTGGAGTGTCATCGGAAAGATGCAAAGACCAACGTTCTGGCACGGCTGCGTGAGCATTTACAGGTGAGTGACTTACTAACCGGTGATCTATACTGTGTTCGTCATAATTCGATGACGACAACGAAGTTAAGAGTCTAAAAATTGACGAACAGTACTTCCTGAAAGTAGGCAACCAAGCCCAGCATGCAGCTGTAAGATAAACAAATGTCGAAACGCTCGCAGTTAGCAACTTTCCTTGCAGCAAGGTAATTTGGAACCTCCCTTACACTGAATAGACGGAGATGTTTAGATTGATCACGTGACAGTAACGTGCTTCCCAGCAATGCTTAACGCGAACCATACTGTCAACTGACCCTGCGCTTGCATGGTGGGTACATCGTGCAGCGGGCGCGAAACCTTGCTATAAGCAGAAGCAGCAAATAAAAGCTCTAGGTGCTCTATAGGTTGTCGAGGAATCAGGCGACTGGGCTCTGCTTTCATCTTTTCGCGATGATTCAAACTTGCGCATATCTGTATGCAATAGAATCTTCTATTTGAATAAGATGATAGGACTGACGACGCGTAGTGTTACGTGAAATCGATTTCCTATTAAAAATATGCGATTGACTCCTTGCTTCATTCACCTGTGGAGTAAAGTTGCTTGAGAGCAGAAGCAAGCGCATTTCTACGTGTTGTAATGCATTGTATTCCTGCAAAGGTTGTACCAGTGTGTTTGTACTAAACTGACGTCACTTGTATTCACATAAAGCGAGAAACAGCTTTGTGCCTGCATTCCACTGACCGGTAAATCTGACCTGAGCTAATTGCAATGCAGCAAGCAACAGACTGGTACGGACTACGGGCTGATTTGCGCAGATCTTATGTGCTGCACGTGTATTCACCTGCCTTTGGCGTAACCGAACAGACAGCGCAAACTAGCTGCGGAGAGTGTAAGACCCTTGAGACTTGTGTTTGCAAGACGCAGAATCGACGGAGCGCATGTATCGACGACAGGCACTGACCCATTGTTCAGGCAAGGCTTCCCAGCGAAAGGAGGCCTTGGTTCAGGTGTGCGCGGCAGCGCGCTTCGAACGTGAGTTTAAATTCCCGAGAGACGATCCGGTGCATTCAATAAATGTCTCTTATTACAGCCTCGCACGGAGTTAAGAAGTACCTTGTTCGCTGCAGCGATTCTCGACTGGCGAGTCGTGGACAGCTTGTTAAATTAAAAAACAAATATATTTTCGAAAAATGAAAATCATTAATGCTCATCTGATTTTGTATTCATTTTTGTTCTAACATAAAAATAAAGACAAACAAGTGCACGCGCGTCCAGCGCGGGCCGCATTATCCTCGATCGCCACCGTAACCACTGTTCGTATGTCAGAAGTAAAGGTGCTTGGCTTGTATTCTACAGAAATGGGTTGCAACTTAAAAGACCACGAGTAAACGTGGTACCCGGACCGAGACGGGTTGAGAATCCCTGCTTTACCGTGTTGGCAGTCACTCGACTACCTTTTGTTTAACCAGACCAAACTTAGTCTGACCACTTCCAGGCGGTTACGACCGTCTGTCAATCATTGCGACGCGAAAACCGTTCGCGAAACGAGAATGGGATTGTTGTTTTGTGGAAACGCTTATTGCGGCCGACTTTGTCAGCTGCAGCGCAAGTCCTAGCGCCACGAGAGCATGATGTTGGAACGTATCGCGCGCGAACAGGACAGATAAAATTCCTGTTCCGCTGTTGCGTCATCACAAGCCGCCACTGAGCCCGTCCACTCATTTGCTGCACGTAGGTTTTATATCGCATTGCCGCTGCAAAACGAGGAAGGCACGACTTGCCAAGTCACTCGCGCGATCAAGTCGTGCACTTACTGGGAGTTTCGCACCGCCACAGACGAATGGGAACGAACGCAAGCGGCGTGGGGTAACGGGCTGCCTATAAGCAAGCAACCACAGTAAAATAAAATTTGTTACGCCTAAAGTCGCTTGTCGATTGGCAACACCAATGTCAAAGCTGTGCGACGTTCAAACCGGGTCGTTTCATCTTGTGAGATATTGGACGAACGTGTTTGTCCTTTCTTGTATGGACAAAGTCATTCACCGTTTGTTTGAAGCCATCTGTCTAGCAGATTTGTTGTGGTTGTTTACGTGAAATGAAATACATATTCAGCGAAATTTCACAAGGACCAAGCTTTGTCGGTCGCTGTTTCGTGCGGATACAATTAAGATTTCTTTTCTGAAAACCGATACGCCGTCAGCACCGAACAGTTGTTAATTTTCTCAATCTCCGCAGGTTCGTTTCGACCCCCGCCGGCCGAGAATTCTCCGCTGACCGAGACATCCACAACCTTGCGCCGCTCCTGGCCGAAACCACGTGACCTGATCCAGGCAAGCTCGGCATTGCTTCTATGCGGCGCGCCAGTGCGCTCGCTTTGTGTTTGCTCTTTTTTCTGACGTGGTGCTTTCAGCTGCCGGATGAATAGCGCGTTGAGCAGGTTCCAGGAATGGGCAATGCGCCTCCATCTGCTTGACAGCGATTTTCTGTGTGAACCCGAAGGTTTACTGAAGCAACACTTCATGATGGTTGTGAGTTACTCGTCGCCAACAAAACAGGTCAAGGGAAAGCCCTTTGGAGTATGTCTTCATTTTCACAGACCTCGCGAAGTTGCCTCCCATCAGGCTGATAAACGAGAAACCTGTCGCAGTCGCATTGAATCTGAACATTTAAACCGCTCTGCTTCTCTGAGCGAGTACTCCAGGTGTACTTTTCTACCATGCCGCCGTTGCACCAAAGGTCCAGAGATCTACCCGTGGTTTTTAATATGTTTGAGCTGTTACTTCCTCATCGCGTTTTACCTGAAACGTTGTTTTGAAAGTTTTATGTTGTAGAACACAACACAAGCTAGAACAAAAATATTTGTGAACCTCGTTCGTCTTATTTTATCTGTTCATATACTTACTGTAGACCACGGTTCACGTCCAGCAATGGAAGTTCGCGTGTGTTCGCTTTTTATCTGAGTTCTCTTTATTATTGCCGGACTGTGATTTCAGCATTCAAACGTTGCCGGCGGAAGTCTCATCGCGCGGTCAAACGAGTTCAACCGTTCTCGGGTTGCTTTCCTGCGAACGAACTATCGTTATTTATTGTATTTATTTAAAATGTCGACAACAGTTCACTGGTGACCTCGCCCTTTGTCGACTGAAACCACTGTTGCCAATTGTTCAGAGTCGCACTGATCGATCTTCAATGTTGTTTTTTGAGAAAAGATAACAAGCTTTCACCACTCGGATGATGCAGGTTTTTGCCGAGAGTTTCAGTTTCCCCAAACAGTGTTGTTCGCTTAAACGCCTTGGCACTATTATGATTTGAGTTTCGGGTGGCGTCACGTCACTCTTGATAAGCGAAGTGCGCATGCGCCGGTCATAGCACACTTACTTGTTCGCTGCGAAACCAATGGCAAGCAGCCAGCGGGCACGTGATGTGTGACTGTGACGGCTTCGTGGTGTTCACACTGCGCTCAGAGGCGTGTTTAAGTCGGTGGCGCTGTTTAAGAAAGCTCTTTGTGGAAGCCTTGCTTTTGCAGTCCTTGCTGCTGCCAGGTTTCCTCGAGATTGGTTCGGCGAAAAAATGTGAATTTGGCGTAAAAGACACCCTTAGCTCCGTTTCGTGAACGAAGTCTATAGAAATGTACTTAGAGGTGGGAAGAATGTTATATGCCACAGTCTAAACCGTATTTTTTTAACTTTTTTTAGATTAAAAAGTATTTTCGTCCACTGGACTTGATTTCTCGTTTTTACATCAACTACCTTACCACTACTTCCCGTAGTTGCCTGCTTGTAATGTTATCTCGGCGAAGCGTGGTGCTCAATAGCGATAGTGTTTTCACTACTTGCCGTCGCGAACGTTTACAGTCCTTTGTTATTATTTACTTCTTTATTTTCTTTTGCACGTTTGTTTCCATGCAAGTGGCGGCCAAAGCATTTCGGGACGGGCTCCGTTCCATTGACCGCCTGTAGTGACGTCACAAACACTACGACGTTGCACTGGCATGTTTTTCTGCGGCCTGAACAGCAGCCAACTTCTCGGCAACAGAAAATGATTTAAACAAAAAACGACATCAGTTACCTCTTCTGCGATTTTTTGCGGAGTGTTGAACAGATTCTCTTCGCCTGTGGCATTTTGGCACAAACTCTTTGAACTTTGAAATTATTTCGATGCCTTTCCCATCCTTGCTGGGTATACCTGCTGGCTGTATAGTGTTCGGCGCATTTTCCTCGATTCACTCGTCGTGCTACTGCAATCACCATTCACAGGAGTTGTTTGGTCGTAACTGCGGCATTGTATGGAAGGAAATGTATCTCGCTCATCACTGCCGGACAAACCTCACTGCAGTATTATACAGGAGAGCACGCACTTGTGCACGAGGCAACAATGAAACAATTGCAAGGCATTCCTTGCACCCCTGCTCATGGGTGTTAGTAGAGCGGGTTTGCTAATATCCATATGCACGTCGCCGCTGAAACACCTATCTAGTGTGAACACAGCGCTCGTTGCTTAAGTGATTTGGTACTTAAACCACGGTTCGGGTATGAGTGGCACATTTATCTTAAGTTTGTCATGTTTGGATTTTCTCCCAACAGCATTGTAATGTCATTAGTTAAAGACTTGGGTTGAGTGTCATAGCTGTGTGTTGCTGTGAAAACTAACCGTGGATCAAAATTGCTTTTTTCCCAACCTCAGTGGTTTGCCATCGTTTTAGCCTATGCCAATACTAACCTTAGCTATTTCCAAAGGCGGAGCTAGGAACTTGCGTGTCTCCCCTAAAATTAGCTTGGCCATTATGTGCCCTCCAAAATTCTTTGACATGAGGGAAATTTCTACTTTGTTTTAGTGGGGCAACACCATAAATGTCCTCTAACCGCCTGGTTGGATTCTTCCACTTCTCCCCAACTGTAAATGTCTGTTTCCGCCATTGGCTGTCTG
>Ga0210059_1017352_pt1 | contig 10267 bp, 3 predicted proteins | sample Ectturendosymbi2_FD_188042 | JGI IMG/M metagenome (GOLD analysis project Ga0210059, IMG submission 188042) | Ecteinascidia turbinata endosymbiont from Florida, USA - Sample 2 (SPAdes) (version 2) | ecosystem: Host-associated > Tunicates > Ascidians > Unclassified | place: Key West, Florida...
GGGGGGGGGGGTGCCGGAATTGACCTTGCCCAGGACGCATGACTCACCGGCAATTTATGTGCAGAAATGTATCCAGGGTGTGTGGGCAACTACCCCTCCGACATTTTGAAAAACATGTTAAGTTGTTAGGTACAACAACAAGTTGCAATCATACCCCCCTCCGAAAATATCGAAGTATGAAGGGGCACTGAAAACGGATCTTGCCTAGGGCGCAGGGCTGGCTTGTTCCGGTCCTGGTCCCATAGTTTCGGCATACCTTTATTGGAAACTCCTACTCGAAATAATTAATGTGTGTTTGGTTTTTGAAGTTCTTCTATTTACCCACAACAATCAGGTGAAGCAAACATTTAGCGATCCAAAGCTGTTTTACGCCAATTAACATCAAGACGTTGAAATTACTTTTATAAGACGAACTGTGGCACTGCAACTACTGAAAGAAATTTCCTTATTTGTCTGCGCAGACCACGGCCTGTACCTAAACCACAGGCCTTTGCGCAAGAAAACGCGAGCAAAATCTATGTTAGTCCTGCGTTACACAGAAATGTTTCGTGACCTCGACGTTAAAATATTTTAATCTCTAACAAGCTGCTGATGCAAATAGAAAAATCACGCACTACGTTTCATCGCCTCCAATCGGAACAACAGATTTTAAATAATATTTGTTCTACATGCACACTTACTACGCCGGGATGAGATTGGCAGCGGTATGTTGCAAAACACAAATTCCAACAAACAGCACATTACGTAATTTATTGCATAGACAACACTTTCAAGGCATGTAAATTGACATGGAAAGTTTGCGTTTCCAATTTTGAAACTATGGAAGTATTAAATCAAGGAACAAGCGTACTGCCAATGTCGACCACATTAAGAAAAGCAGAATCCATTAATCCCGTCGTGGAGTGCACAGCAAATAGTGTTTGAGCACGAGGTCCTGTGTCGCTTACAGATTGCTGTCGCTTTCTCAAATCACTTGCAGTCATTGGGCGATTCAACCGTCAGTTGTCTTCCAAGATATTGCGCAAGAAGGAAGAGGCGAATGAGGCCAAACAGCATGACGGGACCATCATGCAAATGAACAACGTAAGTCGGAACGCCAAAGGCACCGTGGTCAAGAGCGGTTTGAGTGGTGTCTTTTAAACACTGTTTCACTTCAGCAGTTTTTAATGCAGATACGACACTTTCCAGTTCTTTTCCTGGTAGCCCCACTTTCTTACTAGCTTCCTTTAAACTTTCATCTGTCGTAACATCCTCGTCTTTGAACCAAACTCTGGTGAAGAGTTCTCTCGACAATTGTTCGAGTTGCTGCGGACATTCGCGCTTCGCAGAGGTCAGAAAACGCTGCGTCGGCAAAGTCCCTTTTACAAACATTACATTCGCGATGTCTTCAGGAAAATTGAAAGGTACACCGAAGTACTTTGCAAGCCTTGGTAAATCCTGATGCATGTACTTTGCTTTGTTGGGGACTGTTGCTGGAGGTACATTGTTAGTACCAGCCATGATGCCTCCGAGATAGACGGGCTTTAATTGAAGATCCATATTCGGCCATTCGCGATTACATCGCGTCAAAACCTCAAAGCACAAGTAACTGTATGGCGAAACAATATCATAGAAAAGGTCTACAAAAACTTTTTTAGGCGTTTGAGCCATTCCTTTTCATTCCTGAACAAAAAAGATGTGAATTGATTTTTACGTACTATTCAGAGGTTTATCACGGAATCAATCTTGGCCGAAAGCCTATTTCACCGATACGATAATTTCAATGGTGGGGCGGAAAAGAGCAAAACGACAAGAAACTGAACTTCCTACGTAAATTCCATAAAACATCTCGTGTTCAACATTGCCGCATGTCTCAGCATAGAGTATTCGCCGCTGTAAACCACGTATTTACTTCGGAAAAAAACGACGTGCGAGCTTCAGAGCTGGAAGTGATCTTGTCGCAACGTCATCGTCGAACCAGGTTACTGTGGATAACGCCAACCATTACACTGTTCAAATATGCTGCCCGCTGTTCTATTCGTCAACTATTACGAGAGCTCATGCCGATATGCTAGCAATGAATTCTTCCATTGCATTTTTGTTGAAATATCGCTTATTTTAGAAATGTTGACGTGAGCCCAAATAATATCTCCATTATGACGTTAAATGATCTACAGACGGAAAGTTTTTAGAAGAGGCTATGATGAAAGAAACCAAGATAGGCAATTCCGAGTAGTGGTACCCCGTTAGTTCTCTTCTGGCATGAGAAAAAGCACGAGCACATAACACCAGATTCGTCAGTGTTAGCTGATCAAGAGATTCCCTTTGAAAACGCAGTTAGCAACAATTGTAGGGATAGGAAAAGGTTGAAAGTGGCATATCAATCGCGAAACGGCATCGGAATAAATTAAAAAACAAAACTTTTTGGAAAAAAATGCGCCTAGACATTTCAAAACATACGCAACTTCAAAGTTAAAAATTATACCGCAAAAACGCATAAGCTCAGGACCGCATAATCAGTATTGGGCGACTTACCAAGAATTTACAAGCTTTTCTTAACAGAACGCAGTTCGTTTAAAGCACCAGGCCAATGTTCACAAAGCATGTGAGCGAGGATAAACAGTCTATCAGACCCGAATAACATGACAGGACCGGTATCTAAATGAACGACATACGTGGGAACGCCGAACGCACCGTGTTCCAAGGCAAGCGCGGTTGTTTCTTTGAGCCTGGTCTTGATGCCATCACTTGACATGTCACGAAGAAGCGCCTTTGTACGATCCGAGCTGATGCCAACTGCATGACATGAAGAAGCCAAACTGCTGGGGGATGTGGCGTCGAGATCCTTCGACCAGATTCTCAAAAACAAATCTCGCGATAAGGGTTCCAGGTATCCCGGGGCGCTGTACCGAACCGCGGTCAACAATCTCTGAGGTTGCAAGCTACCTTTTCCGAACAATACATGATTCACGTTTTCAGGTCGCCGAAAAGGAAGGTTGTAATAGTCAGTCATCAAGCGCAAGTCTACTTTGGAGTATTTGCTTCGGGCAGGTATCGGAGCTGACGTCCCCACTGCTTTGAAAACGACGCCAAGCAGAATTGGATTCAGTCGCAGGTCCATGCTCTTCCACACGTTGCTATAACGGGTAAGGGCTTCGAATGTGATCCACGCGTAAGGAGAGATCACGTCATAGAATAAATCGACTTTAATTTTTCTTGCACTCATACTAAGGGCAGGTCAGAGGTTCCGGTAATTCGATCTTGCGATGCACAGTGGAGATTAGGAAGTCACTTCAATACAATCAAAGCAATAATAAATATCTGCATGAGCAAAATGAAACCAATTTGCAATTAAGCAGGTAAAAGAATAGCTGAATTAAACGATTAAGCAACGACTAAAGAAGATTGGCTGAACTAAACATTACACTTTTTCATATCTTGGCTTCAACCTGGACCCCTGGAGAGGTTGGCTGCCACTGATTGCCGAGATAATGCGCAAGAAGGAAAAGCCGATCGAGGCCAAATAGCATCACGGGACCATCTTGCAAATGAACAACGTAAGTCGGAGCGCCAAAGGCACCGTAATCAAGAGCGGTTTGAGTGGTGTCTTTTAAAGATTGCTTCACTTCATCATTTGCTACAATGGATACTAAGGTGCTCAATTCATTTTCTGGAATGCCTGCTCTTTTTCCGGCCTCTTTTAAACTTTCATCTGTCGTAACATCCTCATCCTTGACCCACATTCTCAGAAACAGCTCCCTCGACAGTTGCTCCAAATGTTGGGGACACTCGCGACTCGCCGCAGCCAAGAACCGTTGAGCTTGCTTTGTTCCTTTTTCAAACATCACTTTCCTCATATTGGCGGGATACTTGAAAGGCAAGGCAAAGTATTTCGCCATTCTAGGCAGGTCACGATTCATGTACCTGGCTTTAGCACGGTTGCTGCCAGGCGGAACATTACTGCTACCGGCCATTATACCGGCAAGGTACACCGGTTTCAACTGCAGTTTCATGTTTTTCCACTCATGATTATATCGGGTCAAAGCTTCAAAAGCTATGTAGCTGTATGGTGAAACAACATCATAGAACAAATCCACGACCACTTTTTTAGCAACTTGTGCCATGCTAGTGCCTTCCGAAATAAAATATATTGCAGTGTTAAGAGTGGTTGGTAAATAGGGTACTTTTCTACATGAGTTGGAAAATTCTAGAGCAACATCTATATTGCTAAAGAAAAGTACAAAAACCACTTTGCAGACCTTCGTCATCATTGCATTGTGGATGAGTAACAAAAAAGATGTCAAAGAACATCAACTGATACAGCTGTTACCACAAAGACTATCCCTACCTAGGAAAATGGCTAAATGGTACATATCCCCTTCCTTGCGACAACTTCCACCCCTAGAGCACTGTGCTGGAAAATACCATTAACCTGGAAATTGTACAGCGGACTGAAACCTAATTGTGACGCTTGCTACGGTCAAGTTAATAGGACAACAAACGGACAATCAGCCTCGAAAACAATCTTTTCAATTTATATATACAGTATATGCCACCGATGATTACATTTTAGAGCAATTCGTCGTAGCATAACACATCCTCATCAGACATAAAAAGAGCAGCTCACTAGAACTTCATTGCTTTATCGAATCTGCAACAATTAGCAAGCACTACCATGTAACAGACTGCCAACAAGTAGTATCGGTAATCACTAATCACATGCTGATTCAATCTTCTTTTCAATAAAACAGCTTCAATTAAATTTGTGAAACTTCCACTCTTACAAAATGTGTCATTGAATCACAAACCAGCAGTTAACTTCTAACTCGTTGTGGCCTAAACCAGTTGTTCTCAACCTTTTTAGTGATGTACACTTTGGGAAATATTGTCTATCAAGCACCACTTCACTGTAATCATGATCAAAATAATCAGAAATATATCTATATAATTATTGCACTTTTGCATCAAAATTTCATTATGAATACACTTAAAAAGTTCTTGGAGCACCTTTGTGTACTCCAAGGGGTACGCATGCCCCCATTTGAGAATCAAAACACAGAGCAACAAGAAAAGATTTTGATATCACACTGCCTTCCGAACAATTAGAATTACTTTTGTTGTTCAGTTCCGCAAAAAAAACAAAAATTCGTTAACTTGTCTGTAGCTAATATGCAAGTGGGATATCTTAATGTTGCACTGTCTATGGAAATAAATCCTTTCTCAGCAAAGAAGCAGACCTTTCGCCTACGAAGTAGGCATAATCAGCTCTTATTCAAATAGAATCTAGCATCTTAATGTTGTACGATACAAATGCTAAAAACCACATAGAAAATTCAGTATTCTTTTCAATTATTGCGAGATTTTATGCAATGACTTTTAGCTCCGAAGTGAAACTTGTTTCACAGCAATACCAAACCCTTCTGCACTGCTAGTTCCATGTGAGCTAGAACACCTTGGATCACCAACTGCCTTTTAGAATGGCAAGCAACAGAAATGGAAGTACCTTTACATTAAAATCGACACAGGGAATTTCATACTCCATCAGTGTTAATTTCAACTAAATGTATTGTACAGTTCGCTCAAAGAAGATTTCAGAAAGGTTTGATATTTTGTCCTCCAGAATGTTTTGTGGTATCAATTATTTCTACTAACTATTTCAACTAAATGTATTTTACAGTTCGCTCAAAGAAGATTTCAGAATGGTTTGATGCATATATATTATTTTTAAGCTCAATATTTTAGAAAACTAAGCAAAAACAAGCATAATCCATACTACACATTGCTTTCATAACTGAATTCAGACTCAAGGCTGTTCTGACAGAACAGATGCCACAAAAAGTCACAGTTCTGCTCTATCTACATGACACAGAAACTGGACAAGTCACGCTTCCTAAATCAAGAATTAGCTCTGATTCCAGTTTTATCATGCAAATTGTTGCTTGCAAAACAGTGACATCACTCACTGATATCATGTCTTAATACAAGTGCTATGATCTGTGGCTTCAAGAAAAACATAACCCAGGCACTGGTGCTTTTTTCGCTGAGACATTTTGGTCATTTGCCCCATAGTAGTATTGAAACCCGCCGCAAAAGTATTCATTAGACTACATTTTCAGACATTGTGACAAGAATGACTTAATTTTTTCAGTCATTTAAAAGAATTTCTGCATTTTCATCAGATAAAAATGTTCTACACATCCAGTGGATCTCATCACCAATCAGATTAATTCACATATAGTAAAATATACCATAATCAGCATTAATACCCAACTTCTTCATACATTGTGTGAGTTAAATGCATTGAACTCACGTGTGTATTAACACTTTGACAACCGGTCTACGAATTTATCTTTCAGCCTAAAACCAGCAGTTTTCAGTTGCCTTACCAATGCCATAGCTCCTCTGCCAATTGCGCTAGATAGCTGTTCAAGAGCTCAAAAGAATTGGTCAGTTCTCTAGTCAAATTTTTTTGCTGGGGGTTCTGGATTTTTTGTGAGTGACATCATTAGTGAAGTAGTTTTGGGGTCATTTTGGCTCATGTTACGTGGCATAGGGCCCAACCTCTAGGCCAAAGTATTTCACTGAAGTTTTCATTGGAAACTAGACTCAAGTCTGAGTCTTTTGAGCCTTTGGTCGACTTTCTAGCGTTTCTGGTTCAAAAGTTATGATCTAATATAAACAAATTAATTAATTATCTAATTAGTCAAATATTGTTATCACTTTAGATCATAACTTTTGAATCTAAAACCCTAGCAGGTCATCCAAAATATCAAAAGACTACCAATCTAACGGTTGGCGCCCAGGGCCAGGATAAGTGGGCCAAGGTGGCCTAAAGAAATTAACATGTCCAGCGCCAGTCAAATCACAAATCAACCATATGAAAAGTATGAGATATTTGCAATTCTTGATGTAGAACTTCACATACTTTCACGACAACCACAAACATTCTTTATCAGTCTTTTAACATTTTCTATATTCACTTTTCAGTTCAAGGCACATTGCTTTAAGCCAGCCATTAAATGTGGCTGCAATTACTGTAACCACCACATATTTCTGGGATGGGCATCTATTTCACTGAGCATTTGATTACTCTGCAGTCTGTACAGCCCAGATAAATAAAGGGAAGTTGGTAACTGCAAGGTATATAAAGGTGGCATAAGAATTTGGTAAATGCAAGTTTTCCACAAGCAGGTTTACAACTGGTAGATATGAGTCATTCCTAAAAACTACGCTTTGTCATATTTAGTGAACTACTTTATTTTCTGTTGTGTGTGTTTTCATATATCATTTGCATATAGATCAAATAAATTGATTTTTCCATTCCCAAAAATGCACTAACTTCATGTTTCTTTTTAATTTCACAAATAGTTACAGTGTGGAAACGTGACTTGATATTGCTGCAATGTCTTCAACATAAAATTCAAATTCAGCCTGACCTTTGTGGCTTTGGTCTAGGATTTTATTCAATCTACACTGAGGGTCAAGTGTGATGTAAGAAATAATGGCCAAAAAATCTGTCAAATTTAGTAAATGAGATGACAACACAGTTTGCAACTTTCAACAGTAACCATTACTGAAGCACAAAAAAACTGCTCCAAAGCTTGTGTTGCATTCACCAAGATTTTGTCAACACATTCCTTTTGAAAATAAATGTAATGACTTTGCAGGAAAAAAAAGATAATTTCAATAAGTTGTAATAAAACTTTGCAAATTGCAAACAATAGGCAACATGCTCATTTAACATACATTTTTTCACTTGGATTTAAGGCATGTATATATGAGCTTACTTTTTCATGGTCAAGAGCAAACACAATACAATCAACAAAATCTGGTTTGCCCTTGACCAGTGCATTTTACAGAAGTTCTAGCAATAAAGTCATATATTTATTTGCATCACTGTAAGTAAAATTTAAACCAAAATGCAATGTCTACAATGTACAACATATTACTTTTTAAGATCGACAAGGCTTAAACTTTCTGCACTTTTCCACAGCCACCAGCATCAATTTAAGGAATAGCAAGTGAAGTTAACCTGACATGTGGTCTGTTTTTTTTTTCGCTGAAACATTTCAGTCATTTTTGCTGAGACATTTTGATCACTAAAACATTTCGATCATTTGTCTCACAGTTGTATTAAAACTTGCCATAACAGTGTTTTTTAGCCTATCTTTTTGAACATTCTAAACAACATGACTTACATTTTTTTCGGTCATTTCAGAAACATTTTGGTTTATGACTGAAAAAAGCAGCATGTGGTTATGGTTAAAAGAGTTATCTGTAGACATCAACATATTGAATGCAGAGTAAACTAATATTACTAGAGCAAAAGTTAACAAAGTGTGGCCTGTGGTTTGCATTCAGACCCGCTATCTGTTTTTTTTTCAGTCACAAACCAAAAATTAAGTCATTTCGGTCACCATATCTGTCTGAAGATAAAATCTAATTAATACTGTTACAGCAAGTTCTAATACAACTGTGAGACAGATGTAACATCAACTAAATTATGGAAATAAGAAAGTAGAACAACCATTTCTCTATATGTGACTTTTTTCGATTTTTTGTACTTGGAGTCGGACTGTTATGTAAAAATCATGCGAACACCAAATTTCAACTCCTCTTCCTGCATTTTGGACGACGGAATTGACACGACATTAAAACTAAACACATAGGTTTTCCCAATGATAAACGATACATCTGAACTTTTATCTGAAAACTGCCACAGCAAACAAAAGAAACATTTAAGGTGGTGTCATAAAACTGACAATTCATCTGATGCTGCTATCAAGACAGTGGAAATTTTGTCTTGAGATTAAAACCAGATACCAGAATTGTGCACCTAAAAAATGGTTTTGGGAAAAGTTTAAGAATGAAAGAAGTGTACGGTTTCAAACATTAAGAACCAGGTATAATTCATATGCATTTTTCAAAAATTTTGGCAAAATTTCCTGATGAGTATGACATACACAAGGTGCTAACTGGAGGAAATGGCCACAAGAACTTGTATTGGAATGGCACAAATGTCCCTTAGTGACATATTTCAAACAACATGCTTGGCATCTAAACAGCTTGTTGGTGCCATCAACCAGTTCTGTTAAAATGAGGAAAAGTGGAAGGAGCTATAAATGTTTGGGTGTGTCTCATTTTGCATTTCGAAAAGCAGAGTAGGGCTTTAACAATGACTTAGTTAAAGTTTTGGGTCATGGACATGGTGGAACTGCCATCTATTGGTCTAAAAATCTTAAGCTTTAGCATTTTCAAATTGTGATGGCTCTTTAATATGCTTAAGAGTGTTTTTAAAAAAAATCAAAAAAATCAGAACTGTGTTTAATTAGTGTGTTTTTGTCATACTGCAGTAGAGCTAATACTGATGACTTTTTAGCTTATTTGGGCATAATGAAACAATTATGTGACGATCTCCAATGCCCAAATATTTGTTTTGTGGGGGACTTCAATGCTGGGGCCACCAATACATTTGGAGCTTTGTTAGAAGACTTTTGTATGGAAAATGATTTCAACATTTCCGATAATGCGCTATTACCCTACCCAGGACACATTTACATACATTAGTGATAGCACAACAAAACATCTTGGATAGACCACTTTGCCCAATCCTTTGCAATACATCAAGCAGAAGCAATGTTAAATATGGAAGTCCTAACCGAGTTCATAATTTCTGGCTGTAGCAGTCACTCATGACATCAATGTGAAATTTGGTTTGAGGACGTTTCATAAACTGTGATGGTAGATGGTGAAATGGATGCCAATTTTGCGCATTTGACCTAAGGTAAGCTCGCATGATGAAAATGCTGGAAACACTGCTCATTTCTGCGTCAATGTAATTATGGATCCGCCTGACATGACGCGGCTCCGATAAAATGCTGAGTTTATCAGTGAGTCGGCAGCAACCTCGTAGTGTAACAGACATGTTTCAGGGCTCGTATGCCAATGCTTTTCGGTTCGGTTCTCAGCTTTGGGAGTTTCGATTTGGTAGTAGTTGCACAAGTATCCACACTTTTCATATTTTCCGTTTTGGTTTACATTTGGGCTTTAGGTTTAGCGGTTAGATTTACGGTTTCTGTTTAGTTTTTAGGTTTAGGGTTTAGGTTTAGGGTTAGGGTTTAGGGTTAGGGTTTAGGGTTAGGGTTTAGGGTTAGGGTTTAGGGATTAGGTTTAGGGGTAGGTTTAGGGGTAGGTTTAGGGGTTAGGTTTAGGGGTTAGGTTTAGGGGTTAGGTTTAGGGGTTAGGTTTAGGGGTTAGGTTTAGGGGTTAGGTTTAGGGGTTAGGTTTA
>Ga0210059_1017353_pt1 | contig 10267 bp, 5 predicted proteins | sample Ectturendosymbi2_FD_188042 | JGI IMG/M metagenome (GOLD analysis project Ga0210059, IMG submission 188042) | Ecteinascidia turbinata endosymbiont from Florida, USA - Sample 2 (SPAdes) (version 2) | ecosystem: Host-associated > Tunicates > Ascidians > Unclassified | place: Key West, Florida...
TAAATTTTTTTGCAGGGACCTTGTAGGTTTGAGATAAATTATGTTGTGCATTTTTAAAGATACACTGTGGATACTTTTCAGTTACGGATAGTAGGATTTCACCCAAAACAGGATTCGGATTGGATTCGGATATCATTTTTTAAAAACAGGATTGGATCGGATAGTAAAAAAACACTATCCGATCATCTCTGTCTCTTTAAACCACGACCGTCACTGTCTCTTTAAACCACGATTGTAACTGTTTCTCTACACCAATGTTCATTTATCATTACCTTTCAGGAATCCGAATGGCCACCAGCACAACACAAAGCTGACGAAAGAAGCTACACTCAAAGATCCCACATAGCGATAAAATAGTCATTCATGACATTTTTCAAACGATATAACCACAACCAGAATTATCGACTACCGACACAAAACAACGAACACCCCTTTTGAAATATAATACTTCGAATTACACAGTAAAAGTAATAACCATCTACACTAACTTTTGCACTCTCTAGATGTAACCACACGGAGAGCAGTAAAAATTAAAACCTACGTCCCCTCCCTCTCTATTCTACCACTCAGTGTCATTTTGTTCTAAGAACCGATCTGTACATATGCTTTCGCTCTACGTAACCTAGACATGTTTTTATTTTTCAGAAACAAATCAGACCATACGAAATTTAGAAACACCTAAATTAACATAACTGATTACACTTATGTTGGTATTGTTCATTTTAAAAACCTGTCCAACATATGCACATTTCTACAACATCTGACACATTTACAAGAATTTCCAAGGTTCCAGATACAAACCTTACCAAATTGCAAAGACAAACAATCGAATAACATGAATCATAACGAGTCAGGCAACAGCACAAGACTGTCGCATGACATTGTTGCTGGAAAAAACAAAATGAAAAGGCAAACAAGATTCACAGCCGTCAATCAGACAAAATGCACAACTCCTGGACAAAAATAACCCAAGTTGTTTCTGATGGGAGAATTGTCATTTCTCGTCGAGACCCGCCAGGACAACACAGCGTTTATATGAGACCAGGTGATCCATGCCGAGAAATTTACCGGTTGTTGACCTTCGAAAAATTTCCTGAACATTCTCCTGTAAATCATGTCAGTTAGCTACTGAAGGTTTTTCTATACTGGATACAAAGATCGAGTTAAATGTTTCAGTTGTGCCCAAACAGTGGAAAATTGGTCTCCAGATGATGACCCTCTTTCCTCACACTGGCACAGTACGGATTGTCAGTTCATTCGCGGGACAGACAACACCAACGTGCCTCTCAGTACAACATTTCAAAACCAGAGGACACACAATATTTCTACCAGGTTAGCCGCAGCGCGCGGCTCCGCAACATCGCATCATCGCAACATCGGGAGAACTCCGCAACATCGGGAGAACCACGCACTTCATCACCAGACGCCTTGACTTCGGGAATGTCTCGAAGTGAGAACGATGTCTTGGTGACAAATACTTTAACAACCACAAACACTATTTCACCTTCCTCGAACGTTGCAACTTCTCACAATACCAACGCTGCTCAAGCATCACATTTTGAACTGATACACATGTTTCCTTGTTCAAACCCAGTCAATCCTCATATGCGCAACGTTACAGCCCGTTTACAAACATTTCGAGAACGGTTACATGTATGGCTAGCTCATCGCATTGCAGCTACGCCAGAACAGATGTCTCAGGCTGGACTTTACTATCTAGGAGAGAGAGACCGAGTCAAATGCTGGTACTGTAACGGAGGACTACAGAATTGGGAGAAATTCGACAACCCATGGTTTGAACATGCCAAATGGTTTCGGACATGTGGATACCTTCTTCAGAAGAAGGGACCTGAATTTGTTGAAAACATTTCCAACAGATTTCTAAATTTAATTCGACCTGCAATAATTAATCCTGCAGGCCCTCTTGTGGCTAACGCGCCTCATCATACTTCCCGATCTAAGTCCTTATCATCTTCCCATGAAATCCCACAAATTGTTGACCTAGGAGAACACCAAAGAAAACTTGAAACGAGAGTAAATGAAGAAATGCAAGCATCTTCATTTGTGGCTGAAGCCAAAATTATGGGTTTCAGTGATGAAGAAATTCGAGAAACTTTTCTTAAACACATTGAAAACCACAACACAACTTTCGCAAGTTTTACTAACTTAGTGGAATGCATACTTGCTCTTCAAAAAGACAAAGAATCATCTTTAACGGCAAGCACTGAGTCACAAAATATGGACCATCCGTCGACATCTAATAAAAATAATGGGTCATCTATCACATCTCCGAATCCAAGACAAGAACTCAAAGAACTCAGGCAAACAAGTTCATGCAAAAAGTGCTTTCAGTCGAAAGCTTCAGTCGTATTTTTGCCATGCGGACATTTGGCAACTTGCAGTATCTGCAGCAAACAAAACTTAAGATGTCCAATTTGCAAAACAAAATGCAACAAAAAATACAAGCTTGCATTGTGTAATCAACATGTACCTTAACAATTTTTCATTTGGTTGTTCTAACTTATTTACAGTACAAGCACACGCGAATGCATTCACTCATGAGTTGACAACCACCGCAGCATGTATGGTCCTCAGCATTCTTAAATCCGCATTGCTTACAATGACGTTACGAGGATCAGATTATCAGCATCAAAGCACCACGCCGATTTGAAACCAAACCGCTCTGGCGCGACTCGCGTGGCCAAGTCACGCCGATGACTGGCTCGTGCCAAAGATTATACAACAATTCTGCACATATATGGTTTTCACGTTATTCAACTGCATGATGCATATATTATTTTACACCCACACAAGCTTATCAAGACTTATTAATAGAAGAGAGAGCAACCATCGCTAATGGAATATAAAAATACGCTTAAAACGACAAGCAACAGCAAAACAAATTGTTTTGCCAAGAGAGCCTATTTAGGCAACCTTCACATTAACACGCCTTAAATGTCAATATATATTGATACATTTGACAAGAACCTACATCAAATCAGCATATTTATTTGCATAATCTTTGTAGCGCTATTTACACTGTAAAACAATATTCAAGAAACACTGAAGTCACTCAGGTGACCTTTTTCGTTTCTACAACCGTAATTTAACAAAATCATTACTGAAGAAGTCCGAAGTATATTCATACTTTGCCAATAATTGTAGTTTGATCATGCACATGTTTGTTTTTTTTTTCACTGAATAACAAATAAGACATCTTGTTTCTATACTGACTTCGTAATTTAGTGTTACTAACTTGTCCGGCATCACTTAGCCCTTTTCCGAACCAAATGCTACACAGTAATGAAGAAACAACAGCTCTTAACAACCTCCACAATCTCGGATACCGAACCACTTACATCCCACGACAAGCACAGGTAAGCACACAAACACCATTACATACACTCATGCCTTATGCAGGTGATTTTTTTCCAAAAACGCTAGTTTTACTGAATCTAAGTAACATGGACTATTAGTTTTTTCAAAGTAAAACTTGCACACAACAGTACTTCCCACCAAGGAAAATACTACAAGTCAATTCACGAATTTGATCAACATTGTACATGTCCATTTACGAGACAACTCCTCTGGAATCCTGAATCTAATTGGACGACTTTGAAGTCGGAGAGTTCTTGCATACAAAAACCAATCGAAGTGATCCGATTTAAAATACGTCAAAAGCACCATTATAACATAAAAAATTATTACCTCAAAAATCTCCAGAGAAATGTAAAGATAAATGCTATTTAAAGCATTTATAAACAAGAACTCTCATTTTTAATTCCACATGTAATAGCAGAATTCTATGAAACCTTTTTATGGGTTAAATGGAAATTGGACGTAACACACGTCAATGGAATAAATGATCCAAATCTTAACTCGTCCAGAATAACATATGTACATAAATTAAAAACGTATAAAATTGAGATACAAAAACTTTTACTGTTTTTCAATTACATCACAAAACAAAAAATCAATAATAACAATTATACCAATGAAATGCCATATTGCAATAAAAACGACTTCATAAAAATAGAAATCATAAATGAATATACAACTATAATTATTATACCAGGAAGAAAATTCAAACTGGTACCAATAAGAAAACGACGTTCAATAATGCACGTTGGTGCAGGACAAACTAATATTTTCCAATAGGAAAACTGGCAACTATATGGAGCCATTAAAATACCTACATGGTACATAATAACCATACAAAATGGACCAATAAGGACGACAAAAACGACAATCCATTTCGCTCTCGAAAAACAAACGTCCTATTTAACAGCAATACCAGATCTGATGTTAAGCAACACTCTGATACCAAATCAGACCATGATGGCCTATCACAAAGGCGATCAATATTGCAAAAGAATAAGCTCAGCAACAATAGACATGGATATTTCACAACATATATAACAAAAACAATATGACCATTGCTATAGTTATCACAATAAAACTAATACTTGTGCAACAACACAAGAACCACAATGCAAATTTGCAGTAGGATCTCTAAAAACAGCAATGGAAAAACCCGGAATACTTCCGGACATCGAGGAAAATAAACCCTCAATTGCATATTCAAATGCATGTTTTCTACCAAATAATTATACAATATATGGAAACGTAACGAAAATCACGACAACCCTAGGACACGAAGAGAAGTGACTCTTGCAGTAGTCGCATCGATCTCGGTCCTAGTGGGTGCATTAGTAGCGAGCATAATGCAAGTACAAATAAAAACATATAACAATATGGTAAACGATAAACTTGGAGACTTGGAAAGCCGATTTACGCTACAACTTAATCAAGTGGAAGGCCAATTTACAGATTTACAAATGCAACAACTTCAACTTGCTAATGCAATTGCCACTCTCTCAAGAGGACAGCCAATTTGGCAAACAGACAACAAAGATTTGAAAATTTTGTACTCTCGTTTAACAGACAACTTTTCGAACAACAAATAATTACGACAAAAAGATCTATCGAAAATAGAAAACTAATTTTAAGTCGAAATGCTCATGCAACACAACGATCTATAGAAGAATACAACTCTAGAAAATTAATTTTGCAAGCATTAAAGAAATTAAAGAATATTCCTTCTCTGAGAAACGATACTATCTATCGAAATCAAATCATGAAAGGAATTATACATAATACAGAAATCTACCGATTACTAAATCAAGAACATCAGAATTTTACCAAATGGATCAAAGAACACCCACTGATTGCAAGAAACCAGTCACAGCGACTGGAAGAGTTTGAAAATATGCAAAAAACTTACAAAAGTCAAAATCAACCTAATGAAAATATAAAAATACTTCAAGATTTAGCAGCCATAACTATAAAACCCATTGAAATTTTGGAATTTACACACAAATACAAACCTATACCCTTTCCAGAGGCAGATCTGGGTCAAGGCATTAGCGGTCTTATCAAAGACGTAAGTGACGCAGGTGCCACAATTTTAAACCAAGGATCGCAATTATTAATTGAAAATGTAATTGACAAAGGCGTAAGCGTAATAAGCGAGCCTATAAAAATTGTCAACATAGCTGCAAGCATTATTGGAGGAATCATGGTACTCCTAATTGCATATAAATACTTCCTTAAAGACAAACAGGAAAATGCCAATATAAACATGGCCATAAATATACAATTACATTCACATATTTGGGAAAAATATAACGAATACCACGAAGGCAAACAAAGCACAATTTCAAAATGACTACCGGCATTTCAGAACTCTCATCCATCAAACACTACATGGTTTCGTGCAACTACCTTACCGGGACTTACGTTGTTCATCCTTATAATATTCATCATGAGTTATGACGCCATGGGAATAAGAAGCAAAACAAAATATTATTTCAAACAAACCAGAAGAAGAAGACAACGAGAAGAACAGGAAGAGCAAAATGATATTCGAAGTCTCTCACATAGAGCAGACTTAGGCTCCGACTACACACTACCAGAAAACTATTTTTTTGCGTGTGAACTCTTCATCTGGATACGGATCCATCATAATCAACACCACTATATCAGAAGAAAAACAACTCCTCCAGGATGAGGAGAATGAAGAACAAGAAAATGGAAACAAAAGTCCTCCGTAGGATAGTCAAGAACCAAATAGCCTAGAAGACTAAAGATTGATTAGACAATCAATTTCTGTGACCCCGGAGGAATGTTACAGGCAAGTTTTGCCTGAAAAAAATATTGGACAAATACTGTACCGATGTACAACACTGCTGTACAGAAGGCTAAGCCTAGAATTAACACTGCTGTACAGAAGGCTAGGCCTGGAATAAAGCACTGCTGTACAGAAGGCTAGGCCTGGAATAAAGCACTGCTGCACAGAGGCTAAGGCTAAAATAAACACTGCTGGACAGAAGTCAGGCCTACAAACAAGCCTTAATCTCGAATCCAGCTTCACAAGATTCAAAACGATTTCAACCAATCAGGATGCTCCATTCAATCATCCGATCGCAAAGCCAGTCACGAAAATCGTGACGCAAGGACGTAATGAGCCTCGACAAAAACCGTTTATGATGCTAAGCAACTGATGGCGGTTAAGCCTCATTCAAATATCTGAATTAACCAATAGCAAAGCAATTACTTAATAAGGTTTTATTAGCAACCAATCCAGACATTCAAATGGATGAGGAATGATCACGAATTCGGTTATAAAAGGCTTTGAATTCGCACCTAAAAGGCAGGTGAAACTAACTTCGGTTGAAACCTGTTTCTCTCCTTCGGTCTCTCAAACCTTTAAGGTTTGGATTCACAAGCAAAAAATGCTCTGACCTGAGGACGTAAACCCACAGGTTCAAGGTTTCGCTCGGGAATTGTAGTACGTTCCTTCCTGTTACGGCCTTACTGAGGAGTATTACTCTTACCTTCTGCCTGACACTCGTAAGCCCTCAGGTTAACAAGGCTCGGTTAGGGAATTGCATCCGTTCCTTCCTGTTTGACACCGAAAGCCAAGAATGCAGACAAAAGTTAGGTTTTACAACTGGTTAGTCCTAGCAGGATCCCACCAGGTTCGACAATGGCTTGTTCGGGGAAATCTCTGCCAAAATGGACGGCAAGCATTTGGCTTGTCAGGGTTAACTCCTGCCAGTTTATTGGACAATTTATTCTCTATTAAAGTATGCTGTCAAATTTAAATTCACTGTAACGTAACCGTATGTACTCTGACGTCGTGAGAAACAGTAAAGTTAAAACGACAATCATTCAGACATGTAATTTATTGTGTGAACAACTGAAAACCTTCAGTCATGAAAGAAACTGCGACTCGCTGTGAATACTGATAAACTTCCGTTGAGAAGCTTCTAGCAACACTCGGAACGATCAGAGCTTAACATCGAGAGTCGAAACGTGACAGCATAGGCAAACCGTGGTAAGTTAGGACACTGTTGTAACATAGATTAGAATCAATTTAGTTTTAATAATGACATTAAATTTATTAAGAGAAAGTTGCATGAGATTTTTTAGTCAAGAAGTGTACAAGATTAAAGCAATATTATTGGTGAGTACCTGTGTCTGTTTATCATTATGCCTCTCTTATGGAACAATGAAATTTATTGAATAAAGGTCAATGATGAGTGCTGTCTGTAGAATGACTAGAGAAGTATCAGAGACAAGGAGGTCTTTTAAGCCGACTTGCTTCGGTGACAAATGGCCTTGATTCAGTAATGAAGCGAACCCACAGTTAGAAAACTGCTGAATCTAAAGGGGTTACTTATCCTCTGTGCAAGTTATCTAAGTATCTGAAAGTAATGGTAGTGTAAATTCTCTCAGCCCTTGCAAAATGAAAAGCATCTTGCTACTTACGTTAAATTTTGCTGCTGACTGTTTTTGTTGCCGTTAAATGATTTCAAATAATTTACTGTAGGATAGGGTGGCAATTAACATCAGATGAACGTTGAAACACTGAGCTTAAGAACAGCACGTCGGCGTCTCATATCTTCAAAATATTGAATTTTTACTCGCCGGCAAGGTAAAGGGAAATCATTGATGAAAATGTTAAGGCTCCACATAATTGTGATTGAACCGTTACAATACATGTCATCACAAACAAATATCTTGAATGAATGCAATTGTTGCTAAGCAGTTACTATGGAGCAATGAAGAAGACTTTGAAACTAAATCGCTTCTTAGCCAAAGTTTGATCTTCAAGACATATAAAATGTATATCACCGCCATATTCACGCATGTAGTTTTAGAACTGTGCAAAAACAAAATCTACGATATTGATTTAAGGCTATGCTGACACTGGAAACAAGGATAGGTTATATTTGTAACACCCACGATTATCAGAGAGGAATTTGCGATGGTCTTGAAAGGAAGCTTAGCTTACATAACCTTTATGTGGAATACAGCAGGTTGGTGCGCCACAAACAGCTGCAAAAAGCGTTACTCCAGTTGTTTTTACTTGCCGTCAATGATCATGATTACAAAAGGTTAGATACAAGTTTGTGCTCGACTAAAAGCTGAAGTAGAATAGGTTCCTTGTGGAACTTTCGTTGATTTGCACTGAAATATTTCTTTGGCTTATCCTTCAAATATTTTATTAGCCAGAAAACATTGGAATTGGGGGTGGCATTGCCAAGTCGTCCCCATTGCTGCGCGCCTGGTGGCAACTGTATATTCTGATTGCAGGCTACAGATCACCGCAGGAATTCTTGATTGAGCGAAGTTCAAGTGCACACCGATTCGGTAATTCAAATTAACTAACACAATTTTCAACAATCATAAGAAGTCAGTTTACATGGGAAATCTGCACACTGTGTCTACCGATAATCCAGTGATAATGCTCATTTTTCTCATTTATTCCCTGATTTTATGCTGGGGAAACGTTTCCAACAGTATTGTCACCATGAGATTTGCACAGATACATTACTTTTTATCACAAAATGTTGGGGGAGACAAAAGATATCATGTCCCCCCCTGTCCAAACATTGGGGGGACATGTCCCCCCCGTCCCCCTCATAAACGTGGTCCCTGCGCAGTAGCAATAATTCATTACAAATCTCCATCAGTTTGATGGCTGTGGTTGAGGCTTCTCTGACACTGTCGTTCTTAACAAGACCAATATGTTATTAGTGGTACCAAGTCGGAGACTGTGGTACAGTGTTTCGCCTGCCATTCGATTTCTGTTTTCAGATTTGACTTGTTTCATCGTAGAAATATTTCTCTCACACACGTATGTGCTTGCAGGGCCGGATTAAGGGGAGGGAAATGGAGGCAATTGTCCCGGGCCCGCGTTGCAAGGGGGCCCGCCGTGATGAAATTTATTTATTTCAAATAAAATAATCGTTTGAAAAATTTTTGTGATTATGAAGCGATACAAAAATACAACTCTATTTTATATTCCTTTGTTGCGTTAAGTATCAAGGGCCCCTAACAGCAACTGATTTCTCTACAACAGGGGTCGGCAACCTTTCCCCAGTCGCGGGCGAAAAACAAACTATGCAAAGTCTGACGGGCCCTACAGGTTTTCCATCAACAATTCCGTTTCCTTCGCTGTTTGAGATGTTGTTACAATTATGGAATTTGAATCAGATTAACTCCTGATTTTCACAGTTCATCACGAAAGCACAAAATACGACATAAAGTACATTTATAGTACAGTGCGGTTTTTCATAAGTAATTCCTCATAAGTATGGCAGATTCATAAAACATAATACTACTAGGCGGGCCATACAGTTACTAAGATTTGTAAAGTGGCCGGATGAATTTGTTTGGCTGGCCAGAATCCGACCCGCGGGCCTTCTTCTTGCGTGTGAGCGGCGGTTCAGACAAAATCCACAAGGTCCTCAAACCATTTAGTGTTGTTGATGTAAGGAGACCGCAGGTCTTCCAGGCAGTTCGGAGGGCGAAGGATGTCACAGTCGAGTATTATATGAATGGCCGATTGCTCCTCAGTGCCACAGATGCATTTGGGTGTATCTAGCATGCCCCAGGGATGCAGGCTTGTACCAACGCGGCGTACGCTAGTTCTTAGTCTATTCAGTGCTACCCACAGACTCCGGGGTAGCTATGAGCCAGACGGGAGATATACGGCAGGGGTGACGAAAAACTGGGCCGGTGGCGTGGCACTTTTGCATGCCACTCAACATGACTCCAGGATATTGAAGCCGGAGTTGATCAGCGTCGCAACATGGCGGCGGAAGGGGTGTCGTGAATGCAGGCGCTGTGGTCAAGAAACTGTGCACTATATGGACAAGGGTATGAATGGTGGTGGTTAGCGTCTAGTTGTGCCTGG
>Ga0210059_1017354_pt1 | contig 10266 bp, 3 predicted proteins | sample Ectturendosymbi2_FD_188042 | JGI IMG/M metagenome (GOLD analysis project Ga0210059, IMG submission 188042) | Ecteinascidia turbinata endosymbiont from Florida, USA - Sample 2 (SPAdes) (version 2) | ecosystem: Host-associated > Tunicates > Ascidians > Unclassified | place: Key West, Florida...
ACGCCATCATGATTATGATAATGAAGAACTGCAATGACTTCCAAGTACATCGATGTATAGTATGCATGAGGGAGTTGGAGGCTGCGAAGGACCAAGGGTCATCTAGGCCGCAGACCTCCCATGAACATCTCCATTTGTTGAGTTAAGTACGTAACATCTCCATTGTTGAGTTAAGTACGTCACAGAGCAATGATAATGCCTGTAAGTCCTCTTCGTAACAAGGCTGTGGAGCCGGCACTCAAATTTCAGGCTCCTTCTCCAGCTCCGGGCACCTATTTTTTTGGCTCCGGCTCCTACATCTAAAACCTTCCGACTCCGGGACAATTTGGTCCAAAAAAATCAGAAAAAATATTGTATTATTTGTATCACTCGTTTGCACCACAAACTATCTCTGTGAATCCGGAACCCAAATTTCAGGCTTTGGCCCCACCATCTAAAAATTTGTGGCTCCGGTTCTGCAGACCTGCTGCGTACTAGGTTCATTCATATCATAGGCGTAGCCAGGGGGGTCCAAAGGAGCCATGCCCCCCCAAAAAATTTTGGAAAATATAGTCATTTTGTGCTTTGAGGGGCGTTTTACCAAACAAAATGTGTTATTCGCCTATAATCATACATTTTGCCCCCCCCCAATTTTTGGGCTGGCTACGTCACTGATTCGGATTAACCCGAGTTTCTGGACAATTAATCGTTCGTTTGAAGTTATTCTCGAAATGGGAACTGTCTATTGGATTGGACATCAAACCCAATGTTCTGTCTGTTGGATAGGACTTCAAATCCAATGATCAAATCCATTGCTTCAAAAATCATTCAGTCCGATATGAATTGGGTTTTAAAAAAATACTTAATTGCATATGGCAGCTCAGACCCTAATGGATGAGCCCGAGTGAAGTGCGAGCGAACAAAATCGAGAGAACGCCTATTACGAACGATATTGTTTTATTCAGGTCACCTGCAACATGAACGCGAAAGGCCAGACATGGAACGAAAATATAAGAAAAGTGACAAGGCCCAAAGAAAGATCCCGAGTTAACAGCTTAGTGAAGTTGAACCGTGGGGTGGCACAATATACAAAGCAAGCTTGCGTTCTCCGATATAAATCGTAATAGAAGACTCGGGCTAAGCCCGAGGAGCCCGTGTTGCGGAGTTGCCACCGGGCTGTTGAAAATACCGAGAACACAGCATAAAAAAAACGGGAAAATATGATACAGCATTGATACCTGTCTACATTCAAAATCACAACTTTTCCATATCTAGAACACAGAAGAAACATGACTGGATACTCAATCTACAACTGCATTAGATACCGGAATGCAAGGACAAGACAAAGCATGTGTAGCAACTAGGAAGTTGTCTGTAACAATGTCAATTTTGTTGCCAATGCAGAAATAAATATAGCTGCTTAGTGTTACCAATGCAAAAACAACAACACAATTGAAATTGATCTGTCAAACATTTGATTTTGCGTATAAGCTTCAGCAAATTTTCACCATTTAGAATGGTGTTTAAACGCTTGAAATTACACCAATTGTTTAATGGTATAGCACGAACGTTTTCCTACACACAAGCATGTGTGTCGGAAGGGAGCAGGAATTTGAAACCTTCAGAAAAAAAGGCTGTTTTCTTAGTTGTGTGTGGTAAAAAACAAATTTCACCACTTTTGCCCCTCGAGCAAAACTTTTGAAAAAAAGCAGTTCACTCATGTCCGCTCCAATTGCCTGCAGAGGAAGGTTGCAAAACTTGCGAGCAGATTGTTCTACTATTGGTCTTTATTGCGTAACAATTGCATGGCAACGAATCTTCAAGTGTTCACTTGAAGTTACGGAAGGCGTTTTGCCGCATGTGGCTGTTGAAAGCAAACATATTTGGGAGGCAATGCAGCAAGACAGTGACTACTGACAGCGGTAAGTCACGTAGTTTTACTGCGTACTGTGTGAAATAAAGCATGAAAGAAAAAGAATCATTAATGTTCCAACGAAGCGTAATTTTTGTGACTGTTGCCCTAACTGTGGGCATTTTCTTTATGGTGTAGAAACAGTGGTGTAGGAGTTGGGGTTGCAGGGGTGAAAGCGTATCCCAAAAAGTTTTGATTTGTCAAAAATTTATGCAAAATCTCAAATTTGGGAAAAGTAGCTTCGCAATTTTACAACATTATTAATGAAATTATACTTTCTTGCCAATGAGTGTATAAATAAAAGTTTGTTGCATCATAGGAAACGCATTAAAATAAATATAAAATCATCAAACTGTTTCTATTAACTTTGTGTTTCAGGTTGTGAGAGTTGGTGAGTAGATAACTGACTCATTTGAAAGTTTTGGCAAAAGAAAGCATTTCATTTATATGCTTTATTAATTGTACCTAGAGGCATAAGCATACGGCATGGGGATGCAAGGAATGCGATCGCATCCCTAACGCTGAAAAATTGGCCATTATTCGGGCAAAATTTTTCAACATTTGGGCAAAGTATACAGCTACATTCACATGCAATGAGGTAGTGCCCATTTTCCAAACTGAGGCAAAATAATAACCAAATCAACGGCAAAATAATGGCCAAAACGGCAAAATAGTCTGAGACTATTTTGCCATTCTTTTTGCTGCTGATGGCAAAATAAACACTGCCCTTGAGTGAACTGGTATCATGTGGTAATTCCAGCAGCCTTCATGAAATTTGGGCAACTAAATAACTTTAATAACGTTTTGGGTAAAATGGAAACATTTGAGTAAAATAGGAGCTTTTGGGTAAGGACCAAAAGCCTCAATTAAATCTGGTCAAATAAAAAGGCTTCAATCGAATTTCGGTGAAAACAAAAACATTTAGATTAATTGGAAACACTTGGGTGAAGTCCATCAGTCAAGTCAAATTTTGCCAATTTGCAACAGCTTCATTCAATTGTGGGCAACTTTAAACAATCTTGTTCGAAGATTGGCCATATAGAAAAGCTCCCTTAAATTTTAGTACGTTCAGAAATGTCTGGCTGAATTATAAGCGTTTTATTCAAATTTAGATAAAATCATTTGGGTATATTTTAACAACCTTAATGAAATTTGAGCAAATTGGGACTACTTCATTCAAATTTGGGTGAAGTTAAAAATGTTTCTACAAATTGGAAAAACTTGGGTAAATTCTAACAGACTAGATCAACTCTGGCCAAACAACAACAGCTCCATTCAAATTCGGGTCAAGTGGAACATCTTTATTCAATTTTCGGTAACTTCAAACAAGTTTATTCATTTTTGGGGAACTTCAAACAGCTTCATTCCAATTTGAATAATATACAACCACTTCATTTAAATTTGAATACATTTAGAAACATTTGGGCGAAAATTCCAACAGCCTTAATCATATTTGTGTAATTGAAACAGTTTCATTCAAACTTGTGTACAATCAGAAAGATCTGGTCAAATTGAAAGAGTGTCATTCAGATTTGCGTATATTATAAATATTTGAGCAAATTACAACAGACCAAATCAAAATTGGGCCAACTGAAACAACTTCATTCAAATTTGAGTAGAGTTAGAAACATTTTATCATTAGGAGCATGTAGTGGTAACTCACCATTCCAACTAACCCTAATTTTGGTCAACCTCATTGTTGATGCTGTAAAGTGTGCAACTAAAATGTAGCTGTAGCTGCAAAACCTTTTGCGGTAGTAATGTGGTGTAGCTGTGACATGATAGTGTGAAGTTTTCGTGTTTCAAACTTGCTTGATGTTGTGAGATTTGCAAGTGCAAATCTGTTTCCATGAAGTATTCGTGAATAAAATTAACTACATAACTGCAGCTGTAATATGTTGCGTGGTGGTAATGTAGCTGTGATTTTATCTTGTTTAGGTTTTCATATTTTCCGTTTGTTTCATGCATCGAATTGCATATGTTGCATCATCCCAAATTTTATTGCTTCAATTGCTGTCAAATAAAGTTTTCATGAACAGTAATGCACAATTCACTTATGCTAATGCAGTGCAGTGAAGCACTGCCATTTTTATAAAATATTCTTGTTGAGGTTATAAATCATTTGTCATTAGAAATGTGCATTTGTACACATTCCTTAGTACTTGATCATACAGGCTGCAGTATTTGCGTGTATCAGTCACATATTGCTATTTTTTCTTAGCATGCTGTGTTCAATCCACATTTAACTGTCTAAGCTGGAGTGGATTTTTGATTTTCATAATGTGACTTTATAAGCTGTAAACATTTAAGTAAGTCGTAGTATTACAAGTACAACATGTTGCAGTGAAGATTGCCAATGTGGAAGGTTAAGCTAAATGCTATGCATTAGATTGCCTCCTTTTCCTCTAATTACCTGAGACTTGACATATTTGCGGCAACGTAATACTTAGATCGTAACCCGATATTTTACTCCTTTTCCAGATTGATTGCCATTGTGGCCAACAGAAATGCACACATCTATGCTATAAGTTTAGAACGTACATAAAATCTTAAAAATGAAGATTCTGAACAACACCTTCCATGCGTGGTGGCATGAACAGCAATTTTTCGGATGAATTTATTCTAATTAGCTGACATTTTTCAACGCAATAAATATTACCCTTGTTCACATGTAGCTATGCAGAATATTGATTGCTAGTTGAGGGCGTACGACTTTGAACCCCAGTAATTGGTAAGTCTAATTAGGCATGCAGAAACCTTGATTAGTTTACAATGGCACGTTTTAGACTTAACATTAAGACTTGCTTTTTATACGTTATTTGGGAAAGCAAGATCAAACTCGGGCAAAAATTTTTTGCATCCCCAAAAATTTGCACTCCCGTACACATACGTAGAGGTCATCGCGTATGATGCAGGGCATCTACTTTATATCAGTAGAGTCCATGCCATATAAGTACAAAAAAGCTTTAGTTTTTAATTCTAACTACAGTGTTTGGATGAATACATTTTGCCGTACGATTTGTTGCTAATATGTGCAGTTGAACAGACAATGTTAAAAGACTCACGACACATTCATATTATAATACTAATATGTCAAATATGATACATGCCACATATATCACCAGTGGTGTAACGGATGGGTGGGTTGGCAGGAGCGCGAGCCGTCCCCGTGGCAAGCTAAATGTGCAAACTGGGCCCCCATTGGCCATTTTGCTTATATTTTGATCGTAGTATTTTTTGGTTTCCATTAACTTGTCTTTTTGAGTTTGTCGGGTTTTAGTTAGCAATAGACATCCACATCAGGATTCACTATCATTTCGCAACCTTTTTCTGAGTGTTAACTAGTGGGCCGCCTACGGTAGCCTGGACAATGGACTCCTTCAGCTTAGTTTCCTTAGTTTCCCCTGGCTCAAAACTCTAGTTACGCCACTGAAAGTGTCTTCAGAGAAAGGAAGCAGCTTTAGGTCTACCTCAGCTAGGTCTGAGGTTCCTTGCTGACAGCAACATGAAATGTCAATGGAAGACCTCAAAACTGAGACAGATCCTCAAGAATACTGAGCCAGCTGGCTTCTGACAATGTTCTTGTACAGTCTAGCGTACATTTTTCTGTTGGATCATTGAACAAAAGTTCAAGTGCCCAATATTCCAGTCTATGGCAACATGGTAAATAAAAAGATAAACCAATAGTTACAGAAAGTTTGCATGGAGGAAGTGTGTCGCATAAAATTTCTCGGGCAAATTTGGGAAATTCGGACAAGATATCCTTTGCAAACCCAAAAAATGCCTGCTCCTACACCAGGCCCGTAACCAACTTGGAACACCAGAGGAGGCAAGGAGTTTTCTGGGATGCGCCCGAATTTTTTAAACTATGTCCAACACATTTTTCAGGGGGGGGGGGCGAAAAGTATTTTAGGGGGGACTTCGCCCCTACTAGTTACGGGTCTGTCCTACACCTATGCGCTTTGTAGAAAGCGTAAAGCGTTTGGTTAACGTCCATTTGCATTGCACCGTCATATAGGTTCGCAACCAGCTGACATTTTCTTGTTGGGCTATTTTAGGGAGGGAAATGATTGTAACTTGTTATTGTACCTAACAACCAAAGACCTGATCGTCTGCATTAGCAACCTGAGATATAGATGATGCAAAATGTCAGCTTGCCCCCCCCCCTGGAAAAATTTCTGCCGACGCCCATGGGTATATGCTACATTCAACCAAATTAACAAGTTTTTCGTAAATATATTATTTTTTCATTAGTGACAAAATGTCTTCGCAGGTGGCGAAATGGCTTCGAGGGCCAGATTTGGCCCGAGTCCCGTAGTATGGAAACCATGGTGTAACAAAAAATGATTATGAAACTTCGAATCAATTGGTGTTTGATCTAGAATATTCCATCTAGCACTTTTATTTTGCATATTATTGTAAAAAGTAAGGTCAAAGGCAGGGAAGAGTAAAGCTGGATAATATAACTGTATCCATAGCCCTTTCAACACTACTTACTTTGCAAGGTAAGGTATTATCATGCAGACTATTCGTGACCAGACTCAATGGTTCTGAGTCACTACATCTTTAACTCAACACCTTTTGATTATCACTCTTAAAATTTGTTTTGAAAAAGTAAATTTTTGGAAACCCTACTCTAACTTCTAATTGTCTCACGAGACACTCGTTACTGCCCAACGCATGATATTTCATACACTGGGTAATCAATGTTTCCCAATTGAAAATATGAAAAGTTAGATAAAACCTTGGGTAGTAGGAGGATGCTTATTATGCTAGCAAACATAACCAAAGGCCAAATCATGCATTAAAGATATGTTCTGGCTATGAAACCTCACTAGTCAGTACCTACCCCTAAAATTTTCATTTTTTAAAACCTACTTACTTTATTGCTAAAATTTTATCAACTTGTTGTCACCCTAAAAACATCAATTTCTCATGAATCATGAACTGCCTCTAGGTTGCTACATACCAACCACAAATAATAGTGAAACGTTTTTAGTTTTCTTTTTATGTGAATTTTAAGAAGGTCGCTTTTGCGTATGAATAATCATACGCTGGGCATTAATGGGTTAATATGTATAAGGAGTAGTAAAGGCCAAACAACAAATCACTGGCGCACGCCGCATGTTACATTCAAAAATGAAGATTTAGTATCTCCTATTTTAATACACTGAAATTTGTTGTTTAAGTAAGAAGCAAGTAGTTTTAGGGGTGTTCCTTTTACTCCATAGTAAAACAATTTTTCAAGAAATATTTTATTATCAATACAGTCAAAAACTTTGCTTAAGTCTAGAAACAGAGTACAAGTTATTAATTTGCTATCTTTATTACAAATCATGTCATCAAAGATGGCAGCAATTGCTAATTCAGTAAAGTGATTGGTACGGAAGCCATATTGTTGTAGACTCAGTATACAATTACTGGTGACAAAAGAGGACAATCTGCTGTAAAGTACTTTTTCAAAAACTTTGGAGAGAGTTGAAAGTATGGATATTGGCCTATGATTGTTAAGAGATTTAGGAGAAGTTATTTTAGGAATGGGTGTAATTTGTGCAATGTTTTAGAAGATTGGGAAATTCACCTTTTGCCATGCATTTGTTAAAAAATTCAGATAACCATGAGGATAAACTACTGGCAGAAATTTTTAAAAACTTTGCTGGGATGTCATAGGAGTTGGATGTTGTTTGCATTTTAGTGATGCAATTATTTGTCTGATTTCATCAGCACTGGCTGGTAGGAATGTACGCAAATTGGGGAAAAACTTAATAAGAAAGTCATTAAAAGTTGTAGGAGGAGGGTCGATTTTGTAGGATATATTTTTGCCAATTTTGGAAAAATGTATATTTAGTTCTTCACTATGGTTTTTATTATTAAGGTCAGTATTGTAGGTTTCTGCACTTACTTTGTTTTTTTTGTTTTCGTAGAAATAATTTCATTAATAACTTTCCAAGTTTTTGGACATCATTTCTACAGTTTTCAAATTTTGATCTATAGTAGTTTTGTTTTAGGGATTCTTTGAAGTGAGTTACTTTATTTATGTAAAATTTGTACTTGGCTGAAGTTGATGGGTTGTTTGTTGATAACATTTTTTATACAAGGCATTCTTTTCAAAGATAGATGTTAGCAAACCTTTGGTCAACCAAGGTTTGTGGAAGGAACGAGTTTCTTTTCTGGAAGCAACCTAAGGGGAGCATGTTGGTCAAGAATGTTGTTAAACATAAGAATAAAACTGTTACAAGTGATGTTGATATCACTGTTGTTTTGATTGTGGAAGTCAAGATAAAAAAGAGCAGTGTTAACATTTTCCAGAAAAGATGGCAAGTCAAAATATTTTAGACGGCGAATTTATGGTCTGTACTTTTTGGCACATTTGGGATGGAAATTAAAGTTTGCAAAAGTGGGGAGATCGTCAGAGATGTCATAGAGTGCAATTCCAGTAATGGTGTTGTCATCAATTATATTTGTGTATATATGATCAAGTAGGGAGGGTTGATGGGTAGAAGAAAAGCTGGTGGGTTTGTTTATAAGAGATATGCAGCCGAGACTCAGAATACTGTTAACATAATCAGTAATGTGTGTCAATTTGGTATTTCAAAAAATTTAAATTTATATCGCCTCCAATTATGTAATTACTCTTTTCCGAGTGCATAATTTCAAGTAGATTAGTGACTGCAAGCTGAAAAGCTTGTGAATTAGAAGGGTGTCTATAGATCATTCCAAGACCACATTCTTTGCCACTAACAGTATTTAACTTCACTTCAATGGAAAGACTTTCACATCCATCTATAGGTAACTCCAAGTCTTGTCTAACAGCATACTGCAGTTTTGTGTTTACATCCAGGCTAATACCTCCAACATTGGTTAAGGAATCAATATGAACAAAGTTGTAGTTAGGAATTTGTATGTTTGTACAACACTTTGATTTCAATTTGGTTTCTGATATTGCTATAAAATTAGGTGAGACATTGCATATTGGAAAGAAAGTGTCAATTTTATGCTTATTTTTGGCTAAACCGCGTACATCGAAACGGAAGTAGGAAAGCAGTAGCTTTTTGAAGTGAAAAAGAAAGAATTTTATCACACGTCAATTTAACAACTGAGGAAGTTCACACCTAGGTTGAGTAAGGTCAGTTTGAATGAAAATGATGAAGTGCTGGTTTTTTAATCTGCGCTTTCATAAGTGTTGGTTTTCCAACGATCACCACTTTGGTAACCTGTAACATTCACAAATCTGGACATTATAGCAACAGCACAAACTCGGTTGACAATTAGCAGCGAATAAATTTTGTAGTTTACATTTCGTGTAACTTTTGTCCTTGCACCAATTTCAGACACGCCATGGTTTAGGGTTGCTACAAAAGTTTTATCGAGAATGCGTCATTTTACGTGAAATCGATCTCCTATTAAAAACATGCTGATCGATTCCTTGCTTACCCCCATTGTGGAGAGTACTTACGTGAAATTTATCGAGTTCATAAGCATGTCACCTTTTGCAATTGGATATATCTATAAGCCTTCTTGTCTGACATCACTCAAGGCTTTCTATGTAGAAGAAGGCTTTTTCTTCTCGTCCAAATTATTTAAAATAACTACAAAATTGGCTGATAATATCCTACGTTTTCCGCCTTTTCGGTAGATGAAAATGATAGCTTAAGTTTGCAAAAGTGCCGCTCTTGACTTTGAAATATATAAAAATACTGCATAACGTACTGTTGTAAAAAGAGTTCAACGAAAAGTCATTAAAATTTTTCCAACTTCACAAGAAATGCTGTCCAGTTTCTGAAGCATGTCGTACAGTGCAAAGTTTATTCATGGCTTTATTATGAAGTATGCATTATTTCATGTGCATCGGTCTGCTAGATGTTTAGTAATGATAATGTCACATAATAAGTGTAAGCTCACTTTTTGGTGGCGCGATTATAAGCGTTTTAAAACCAAACTGAACTGTTGTTTCTTTCTGCATTTGACAAAATTTGCAGGTTTGCTATTCTTTGAATTCCAACAAAGATAACTTGCAAAACCGGGCACAGAAAAAATACCGGAGAATGCGAGAGATACTCTTTCTCAATTCAGGATGAACTGTTGGAATAGCAGCACAAAAGTTAAGCAATAACCCAAGGCTCGCCAAGTAATAAATCTATTTATGTCTTTGAGATAGTGAACCCAACTAGACCTCTAATTTATCTCTAAATGGAGGGCGCCCTCACAATTCACATGCTATCTTCAAATTTCTATCGATAATATCTTATAAACATTGATCGTAGCATGATTTCTTTCAGACTAGTGTACATAAGCTCCAGATAACGTTCCTTCACGATGCGGAGGCTTCAAGGATATGACAACAAGGTTAATCATCTCTGTTGAACTCTTTGCCA
>Ga0210059_1017355_pt1 | contig 10266 bp, 6 predicted proteins | sample Ectturendosymbi2_FD_188042 | JGI IMG/M metagenome (GOLD analysis project Ga0210059, IMG submission 188042) | Ecteinascidia turbinata endosymbiont from Florida, USA - Sample 2 (SPAdes) (version 2) | ecosystem: Host-associated > Tunicates > Ascidians > Unclassified | place: Key West, Florida...
ACAACTACCCGATGACCAAGGAATGCAGAACGAAGCAAAACACGGCCCGGCAATTACTCCAGGCTCGATACAATCAATCAAGGGGAACGTCGCTTAAGGACAACACGCAAACAAAATTACGCAGCGATTCTGCGAACGTTACATGTGGGATATAGAAATGCTTCTAGAAGTTCTAAAATTTCTTGGTCCTGATGCAGCTGGGCGCTGTACTTAAAGACTTAACTGATTTGTTAGCCTGTGGCGTCATTGAAGCTTTTATCATCCCAATGGTGTTTGTTATGCATCATTCGGTTGGGACATTAACCAAACGAATCTTATTGATCTGAAAAAACAGAGTGAAGTCAAATAAGTAACGAAGTTGAAACAGTGCATTGTCCACAGCAAAATGCACAGCATAATTCCGCATTTTTAACTGCTAAACACGGCATAATTCCCCATTTGACGACTTATTTTTCTGCTGGACACGGCATAATTGTGCATTTTAAACTGTGAAGTGTACTGTGCGCAGTGCTTCGGTAAAGTAACAGTCATCAAATGGAACTAAAATTCCAAGTTGGTGTACAGTAGCACCATTGCCATCTGTTCTGTAAAAAATTTAACACAATTTGTACAAAGGAGTTAAGCATACTTGCATGCGTCAGGTCCTTATCCAATGCCATAAAATAAACTTCAAAAGTGCTGCTTTCGAGACAAAGCTTTGCACCTGCAGGGACGCGACACAACCAGACAGCCCTGTATACAATGTGCTGAAGCCTGGAAGTTAACCACGCGGTGTTGATTGTGGCATGTCGGTGAAGGGAGTCGTTTCGGCAACAGTTGCTTAATCGGATTAATGGCACCGCAGGTTTTTACACCATCTGAGCAGTGCGCTTTGCACTCTTTTAAAGTTGACCATGCGATTAAGCGTTGTAAGTTTACAAATGCATGGTACATTTCTATGTGAATAACCGGTTTATGCAAATAACCGGTATGCGATTAACCAGAAGATTTTCTTCATGTGTGAATGGCTTTGGTTTGGGATTCTACAATCCTATGCAATAAAGCGGTTAATGCGTTTAACCAGTATGCAATTAGCCGAAGTCGTCTGTATCGGTTATCGGTATCAGCTATCAGTCCATGCATGGCCAATACATCGGTATTGGCATCGGCTCCAAAAATGCCATATCGGTCAATCTATACTTTTCAACATATAGTTGGGTGACATCACAAACAGGTTGGGTGCAGAGAAGACAGAAAAATTGGTTAAAATATACTGATTTTACAGAGATGAAGAAGAAAAACTGTTTAAATTGTTTTTCTCTTTTTTTCAAGTCCTCCAAATTTTGTTGCTGTTTGTTTGATACAAAAAAAAGGCACAGTTAACTGCACAAGTGAACTTTATTTTATTTTGCAGTTTATAGTGCAGTAGACCTTGTCTAATTCATTATCGTTTAATTTGTTACTTTTTCGTTGGTCCCGGCAGAATTCCTATATTTTGTGTACATTTCTGTTTGTCTAATTCGCCATTGTCTAATTTGTCAATTCGCTCAATTTGTCACATCTTTCTATTCCTCAGTAATGTTTTGTTCAGCTAATCTGTCATTTGCGGTTTCACTTTTGATGTCTAAGCAGCTCATACGTGTGAGAATTCAAACAAATTAAGGATCTTTATCTGAGAAATGTTGCACCTTATAATTTGTTTATTGAATTTATATACATAGGTGCGAAGCGCGACCCAACTCCCTCTTGAGAGAACGTGGGAAGTCTTTGCAGTTTGTTAAAGATTTAAAAAGTGTTAGATTAAATGGAGGAGTCCAGATAGAGTAGAGGAATTGTTGTATTCAATCATAATGTCATAAACTTGTATTTTATTGCAAATGAGAGCAATATGTATACGTATTACTATGATAAAGTATATGAGCTTCTATGATAGTTTTCAGCTGTTTGCATAATTTGTCACTTTTTTCTAATCCTCTTGAGGTGACGAATTAGGCAAATTCTACTGTATATTGTTTAAGGAAAAGTAAAGAGTATTTTTTGGCAGGTTGTATTATTTTCTTTAAGTGGCCTTAGAAAAAAGCAAGTGGATCTTTTTGGGTCAGGTCCAATTACATCAACCCTGGAGTAGATAGACCATGAGTCTGTGTGAAACATGGGCACAAATTGAATGAAAAAATTAAACTAGAGTATGCAAGTAGTGCATGAGCACAGAGAAAAAGCTGGCAGAAATAAACTTTAGTCGTTTGGTAAGGGTGGATAATGGATTACTGTCCCATAGCAAAAGAATTCTCTATGTCCCATGGTTTAATTACATTGAACAATAAACATTGTTCATTGTGGTACAGTATAGTTAAATTCAACAATGGTGTGGAGCTTGTCAAAAGTGAAATGTGAACACCAGGCTTGTGTTGGCATAGCCTTGTTGACATTACACTAGAATGCAATCGATGGATTCAGAATCATACAGCTAAATGCAAAAGGCATGTAGTCCTGAAACTGTTGTTTTCATGGCTTGATGTCCCATCATGTGTAGTATCAGTAAAAAATATTTGCCATAGTCATATGGCAATATTGTTCTTAAGACAGCAGTTCCCAAACCAGTTCAAGTATGACCAAAATTTAAGTGTGGTGAACCTCTCACAATCCAAGTCTCTAACAACATATATTAACATGGAAAAGATAATGATTGCATAGATGATTTTTGGCAGTTAGATGTTGAAGTTCTTTTTTAATGTCAGCAATCTGCTGTTTTCTCAAGTACCTGTGCTACAGACAAGCAGTGGTACTTGTGAACTTATAAATGACTTCCTCTTTGACCATGCAGCTGTTGAAACTCACAGATGAAATGTGTATGATGCAAAAATTCAGTCTATGAGGAAAAGGTGATAGAACTTGAAAAGAAAGAAAAAAAGAATGTTGAAAATGTACAACCCAGGTTTGGATTGCCTAGGCGTGACCCATTTTTTAACCCTTCACAACCTTTATTTGGGTTGTGACCTATACTTTGAGAACCATTATTCTAAGATGCATGCTGAAGATATACAAACTAAAAATCAGTTTTCTTATACAAGGAACAATGACTGACTTTGAAGAAACCGAGACTAAGACCTGATTTCTTTTTCTGTAACAGCTTGTTTTTTTAACACTTTCATTGCTGGTATGCTTTTTCAAATTGAAATTCTGGAACAGATACTAGCCTGTGTATGGTTATGGATTCAACTTTGATTAAATAGCATCTGAGATCTTTTGAAAGTTCATATATTTATGCATGAAAACTATGAAGACAGTAGATTTAATAGACAGTGTCAAAATAACCTATGGGTTTTTGCTTTGGAAGGACTAAAAACATATCAAGTAAAAATGCTGACCTATGTGAAAAATCGGATCAATTCTTGCATTTCAGTTGCTTCTCAGAATAAAGGATTAAAGTAGTGATAAAATTTTTGCAAACAGTGTATATATATTCTGCCGCCTAGGCAAAAGCACAGCTAGAGTTATTTTGCCATTAGCTGAACCCAATCTGTTGAATTGTTCATGTGACAAGGATGATATGCTTGGAGTAATGTCTCATCCTTGTGACATGACATAAAACTCTAAACCTAAACCTTAATCGAAAACCTTAATGTGGAATGTAAACCCGTGTCTGGTTTTTGAATGTTCTAACAAAGCACATAAGAAGCACTCTATCAAAAGTGTCGTCTCTATTAGCAAAGCAATAAAGCTGAGAGTGAGAGCCAAACCAACGACCACTCGCACACTAGGAATAGACACTTCCCACTTGGCCAGGTTCACCGCAATGCCTGTGTCTCGAACTCAGCATTATATCTGGACAAAGCTGGGTAAGGTTCGAATGGCAAAATAGCCCCAGCAGAGCTTTTGCCCCTGACAGCAAAATAGACAAACTATCTTTTTCCTAACCCTAAATCCCAACTCTAAACCCCAACTTTGAACCCCTCCTTCTGAACTCATTACTCTAAATCCCTGAATCTAAACCTGTGTCTGATTTTCACTGGTTTAACGAAGTACGTCAAAAGTGCTTCCAATGTAAGATTGTGAAATAATGTGATGTGATCTCATAACATCAAAAGTTTTATCTCTCTTAGTAAAGCCAAAACAACCATGGTGAAATTTGAACTGACAACCCCTTGCTCAGCAGGAATAAAGACTTCCCACTTGACCAGGTTCATTACAAACCACATGTCACGAACTCAGCTTTATATGTGGTACAAAGCTGGATGCACTTTTAAAGCTGTATATGTTTTTTTAGTCCTTTGAAAGCAAAAACTGGATTTGGTCATTTACACACTACCACTTAAACAAATTAAGCACTTGTTTCTGCTTTAATTGCAAGGTGTTCGTGAAACTGGCAAAAAATGAAACAGACCCACAAAACCTGCCTGGTGTTCAACATTATTTCTCAGAGAAAATGCCTGGTACTGAAAGTGTTAAGATTTGAACTACTTTCTGTTCCATGCAAAGGGGTAGCAGTCTCCTGCCATGATTTTTTATTCTGGTGTGTTGAGATTCACCGTATTTGGGCCGTTTGCACTAGTGGATGTAAAATCCAACTGAGTGGGCTGTAAGAATAATTAAGTTGAAATGAGCAAAAATGCAATTTTTTTTTTATTCTAGGTTACACTCATTATGAGTTGTCTTCTATAAAGAGTAGCCTTAGTTTATTGATGGAGATTGTGAGGTAGCTTTACATACTGTTGCCTGGTCCAAAACTTTTGTTACACAATCAATATGAACTATATGCCAGGGACGGCAAGTCTTATAGAAGAAATAGACAAAAAACAGCTTGTTGTTCTACGTGATGGCCGTATCTTAATTGGATATTTGAGGTCTGTTGATCAATTCGCAAACCTGGTATTGCAGAATACTGTTGAGAGAATTCACGTTGATTCGATGTACGGTGATATTCCTCGTGGTATGTTTGTGATTCGAGGTGAAAACGTGGTTTTACTTGGTGAAGTAGACCTTGAAAATGAAGAACAGAAAGAGTTGACAAAAGTTTCAGTCCAAACAATATTAGCAGCTCAAAGTAAAGCACAACAAGAAAAGTTGGAAAAGGAAAAGGCTAAGTTAAAAGCTATGAAAGAACGTGGTTTGATGCCCTCTTCTGATCATAATGATGAGATGTTTTAGATCTGTTGGAGGGACTGCTGTATTTGTACAAAACTAATGCTTCTGCCAAGGTTTCATTTGAACATAGTTGGATTTTATTGTGATCAATGATGAGTTTGTTTATCTGTTACTTGGAAATACACATATATAATGTTTGAAGCCCATTGAAAGTAGAATAATAATTTACCAAGTTTAATCATTTTCATTAGTGTGCCCCAAAAAGCTGGTATTACAAAAGCACTTCAGAAAGGGAAGTATTGAATTGTGGTGACTTTTACTGTGTATTGTAACTTATCCAACTACAAATTTGTAGTCTACACATGAAACACCTAATATTCAAAATGTGATCTAACACTTTGTTGATACAACTATTCTTAATATAATATTTGTGATTGTGTTGATACACCAGTAGCTTGGCTATGGCAGTGCACTTAGGTTGCACGTTTTCAACCTACTTTCATATGGTTTATCACAGGCTTTAAACATTAAAGTCAAAGTGGGAAACTTGGTTGATGTGACAAGCCTAATTAAACATGTTAAAATTGTCTAAAGCAGCTTCACGTAAATTACTTTTAGCAATTGCTTACTGGTTCCTTAGGTCTTAAGCTGTGTTGGAATATGAGTGTTTTTTGTTGAATGTCTTTGTAGGAAACATGCATACTTTTTGACACCTCAGGAACAGGAGCACAGTATACTCGTACTTTAAGATCCCGCGTTAGCCACTATTTTCACAAAACTTTGCAACTACATAACGCCCCAGGCGAATGAGCTAGAGAGCTGTTAAGCCCTCAAAATATACAGAAAATCTTCTAGTTTGCATTAAAAAATGGAAGGTTTTGGATTTGGTGTTTCTTGTGGATGTCATCAGTAGGGTAGGTTTTAGGCCATTTTGGCCCAGGTTACCAGGCCCTGTTCACCAACCGCTAGAGGGAATTTTTTGACTCAAGTTTTAATCGAAAACTAGATGGTAATCCAAGTCTTGCGAGCCCTTGATTGGCTTTCTGTTTCAAAAGTTATGGCTTGAAAAACAAAATTTGGGTAAAAAAACAAGTTTGGTAGAGAGAACTTTTATCCAAAATGTGGTTATTTTGCCATAACTTTTGAACCAGAAATGCTAGTGTTGCAACCATTCTGCTGGCATTGCGTTGAATGTGTGATTCACCACGAACGGGATGTGCACGAAGAACAACAATATATATATATATGTGGCGCAAACAAGCAATAATAGAGTGATCGCGGCGCGTGAACTCTATTGTTGCTTGCTACCATGGTGCAAAGCTTTGCGCACATACCACTCGGGGCTTTTCCGATCGCAACACTAGAAAGCTAATCAAATGTTCTAAAGCCTCAGATTACAGCCTAATTTCCAATAATAGCTTGATTCAAAAACCTCCATCCAGTGGTAGGCACCTAAGACCCGATGACTTTAGCCCAAAATGCCTAAATGTACCCAACTTATGACGTCATCCACAAAAAACCCAAAATAAAAAACTTTATTCAACCACCACCTCCTGTCATTCAACCACCACCTCCTGTCATTCAACCACCACCTCCTGTCATTTATTCAACCACCTCCTGTCATGTGACAGTATTCAACCACCACCTCCTGTCATTTATTCAACCACCTCCTGTCATGTGACAGTAACGCAGAAAGAGAATGCATAGGCTTGGTAGAAACATAGTAAACACAAAAGGTAAGCCTAACCTTAACCCTAACTGTAGCCCTAACCTAAAACTGACCATAACCTAACGCTAACCTAACTGCTAGCACTAACCCCTAAAGCAAAAGTTTAAAAAGTTTTGAAAAAAGTAAAGAAAAACTAGTCCCACGAATTGAAACGTGCAAGCAGACACTATTGCCAAAACGCAAGGCACCAAGATGAGAGGCGAACCCACAACCATTGGCATGGCAGACTTGAAACCTATCTGTTAAGCTACCAGGTTGACACCGCTTGTGTGACAAACTGACCTCTTTATTTGAAACTATTTGAAACGCATCATGCAAGGCAGTATAGTGGAATAAGTTTTGAAACGAGAAGATCCATGGGTGCTTTCATAGCCACTTCCTTTTTTAACTTTTTCAAAATCCGAACTAGAAGACTTGCCGCATCTTTTGAGAGTTTGAACAGCTCTCAGCACAATCGGCTGGTAAGTTATGGAATTGCTAAGTGACGCTAGAAATGTGGTATAGGCAAACTGTCCCAGCTTCCAAGGTGTTAATGGCAGTGTTCCCCAAAGAAACTTCACTGTCAAGGATCAATTTTTTTATTTGCAAGTTTCAGAGTAGGCCATTTTCATGTGCCAGTGATTCAGTTTACATACGCATGTAGCTGCATGCTGCAAGAAATCTTCAACTATAAAGCATTAACACGTTGAGAGCCGGCCTACGGTATATTCGTACTTGGATTTCGGCCTAAAAAACAGCAGTTTTCGGTTGCCTTGCCGACACCCTAGCTCCTCCGCCGATTGCGCTAGAGAGCTGTTCAAGGGCTCAAACAGATCGGCCAGTCTAGTAGATTGCACTCGAAAAAAATATTTTTGGGGTTGGTGGGATGCAGATTTTTTGTGACTGACGTCATAAGCGAAGTAGTTTTAGGGTCATTTTGGCTCATGTTACCTGGCCTAGGGCCCAACCGCTAGGCCAAAGTGTTTTGCTGAAGTTTTCATTAGAAACTAGGTTCGAGTCCGAGTCTTTTGAGCCTTTGATCGACTTTCTAGCGTTTGTGGTTCAAAACTTATGATTTAAAATAAACAAATTAATTAATTATTTAATTAGGTAATTAGTCAAATATTTTTACTAACTTACATCACAACTTTTGAACCCGAAACCCCAGCAGGTCATCCAAAGTATCAAAAGACTGGGATTGTAGCCTAGTTTCCAGTAAAAACTTCAGCGAAATACTACCACCTAACGGTTGGCGCCCAGGGCCAGACAAAGTGGGCCAAGGTGGCCTAAAAGTCCTCCACTTATGACGTCACTCACAAAAAACCAGTACCCCCACAACAAAATTTTTTTTCGAGTACAATCTACTAGACTGGCCGATCCGTTTGAGCCGTTGAACAGCTCTCTAGCGCAATCGGCGGAGGAGCTAGGGCGTTGGTAAGGCAACCAAAAATTGCTATTTTTTTGCGAAAATCGCTGAATCCTAGCGGACGTCAAGGAGTTAAGGGTTTGAACAGCTCTCTGGTGCAATCCACTGAGGAGCTATGCGGTTGGTAAGACAACTGAAATATGCTTGATTTTAGGCCGATTTGCAAGTATGATATATTCGTACGCCAGCAGCCAAGGTGTCAACACAAACCATAATCTTTTCATACACACCGAAATGGCTGTATACACTGTCATCTGTGTGTCAACAAGTTGCTTCATACTCTTGAGGGGTGGAAACCCTACCACTGTCAAGTCAAACCTCTTGAGAATTTCCACATTCAGTGTTTTCAAACTATTCTGCACCTGCACTGGTGGGACAAAATTTCTCATGTTGAGATCTGTCATATAGCAGACACAACATGTCTACAGATCACATTTCTGAACCTGATTTTTTGAGAGTAGCACTCATATTCTTCGTGCACATTCCATCCGTGGTAAATTGCACATTCAACACCATGCTAACTGAGAGGTTGCAACAACAGTACCTGAGTTTTTTACCTTGAAAATGTGGTTATTCTCAAAAGGTGTCAAAAGCATTCAATCACATCGTTTGCTACTGCATTTTTTGTGGTTCACCAGTTTCACACAAACTCACAGTCATGCTAGACCTGTGTTGTTCTGATCTTACTGCATTTCCTTTGTTTCTTCTTGTTACTATTGCTATGTTATTTAATGTTGAGCTCTTGATGGCAATGCTATGAATGTTGAAACCAGTGTTTGTTTTAATGAAATTTGTTGATTTTTTTCTTTGATACGCAAAGAAAATATATTGCTGTGGTTTAAATCTTTGATGTCTAGTTTATGATCAGCAAATATTTTACTTGTCTGAAGTCATTGAACATTGGAAAACTATCAATCTGTTGATGTAAATTTAAAAATCAATTTATGTGATCTGGAATAGATTTATGGTGGGAAATGATAAGAAAAACAAAGCAGGGCTTGCCTTGTTTAATTGATTGGCAAGTAAATACATATTGGCACAACATTAGAAACACTTAATTGCTAGATTTGGTAAAATGAGTCATTTTTGCTGGGACAATCTAGGTAGTGAGTTCATCCCAAGAGGTGAGAATTATGTCTTATTAGTTTGGACATTTTTGATTTATAAAAATCTGAGGCATAAATGTTGTATTTCACTTGACTCTTTATCAGTCCTGAAGTTTCCCTTTGTACTTAAAGTCTATGCTACACATTTATGTATTTTTCCTTGCATTTGTCAAATGGACTAGGCATGAACAATTTTTTGTGAATATGAGACAAACTTCTACGGTATTGCACAAGCACACTGTCAGCATTATAATATTTATTTTATCTACACTGTTATTTTCTTTTTTAATTCTCCAACATGTTTAAAGAAAGTGCAGCGAATGTTAAAAATATGTTAAAAATAATGTATGTTGAAAATGAGTTCAATCATAATTTGTATTTGGTGTTCATCATCTCACTGAACTGACCTATTTTCACAAGGATTGACTAATGTTGTAGGAAATTATCAATTGAAGTAAATCTCGTGTGATTTGTCTCTTTATCATAAACCCATTCAAAAACCTGAAAACTTTCCAGCTGTACCAAATTGAGTTCTCTTGATATTGAACCATAACCAATTTCAATGTATCTTTTTCACTGGTGAAATTGTTAAAATGAACTCATGAAGAACTGAGCTCAAGCTGCCATCTACTTTTGATGTGTGTCCTTCATGTTGTAAAAGTGAAAGTAACACTTTGGCGTCCGGCTGCTTTCGGGGATTTTCGGAAAAAAAAACGCCTAAACGCACGTGGCTTTGTGCAGGAATATCTCCGCTCCTGTTTGGGTTACGGACCTGGTCGAAACGTCAAAAGACGCAGCAAGTCTTCTAGTCTGCACTCGAAAAAAAAATTTTTGGTTGGGGGGTGCGGGTTTTTTGTGAGTGACATCATAAGTGGAGGACTTTTAGGCCACCTTGGCCCACTTTGCCTGGCCCTGGGCGCCAACCGTTAGGTGGTAGTATTTCGCTGAAGTTTTTACTGGAA
>Ga0210059_1017357_pt1 | contig 10265 bp, 5 predicted proteins | sample Ectturendosymbi2_FD_188042 | JGI IMG/M metagenome (GOLD analysis project Ga0210059, IMG submission 188042) | Ecteinascidia turbinata endosymbiont from Florida, USA - Sample 2 (SPAdes) (version 2) | ecosystem: Host-associated > Tunicates > Ascidians > Unclassified | place: Key West, Florida...
ATTTCACGATCATTTGTGATGTATCGAGTATGAAAGTAAACAAGCCTGCAAGAGGCGGGAAGAAGCAATGATCATTGATAATTACAATTAATATATAGGTTTGGCAAGATATAGGTACGACGCACTTATTTCGAACAAACAGTTAGCTTGCAAATGCAGTAAAATTCCTAATGAGGTCAGTGGCAGTTTGCAAACTTAGGCTAAAAAAACGCTGTCCATCAAGTTAGTGTAAATAGTCGAAAAGCTGGGAGAAGAGACTTTCATCAATCCATTTGGACATACCATCTTAAGACAAATATGCCTAAAATTTTTAGTGAGAAAATAGGCCCAAAACGGTTGTGCAGAGTGCTTTTGTATATCGGAATATTGTTCTCCGTCTGTGGCAGTGCTGTTGATTTCTCAAACAAACCTTTCAAGCAGTGCACTAGACATAATAACTCATCCAACGTGGATGATTTGTAAGTGCTTTGGAGTAGGCGACGGTTGTTGGAGAAAGGGTAAACAAGATGCTTACTAATCGTTGGTGCCCCTACACCACAAGAAAAACAGACTGTAGCTCTTCAGGTGGCTCAGATTTTTATGTTAAGCAACGAAACAACGAAGTTTTGTTGGTGGCTGGGTCACTGTCTACATCTGACGAACACTTTCAATTAATTTTTGGAGTTTTTTACAACTTTGCATGCAGATGTAAAAATTATTTTAAGTAAACGTGTAGGCGACTGGGCGTTAGCCATTAATTACGTAGTAGTTTTTATTCTCGTGGCATAGCTAGTGGGCTAGGAATGTTTGTTGCTTCAAGGCTATTTCAGGTGTAGTGCTAACCAACACACTGTTAACTCAGTCATACTTCAGACAGCTGAAGCGAAAATATACCATTAACTACAAAAGTGAAGGCAGCATGCTAGCATTAACTTACTATGATAAATTGTTTGAGACTAAATTTCTAAGGGGCACACTTGCAAACAAAATAAAACATTGGTACAGTTAAGAATGAACAAAACCGTAAAAACAATTTTGTATTCACTATTTTGGTGAGAGGTAACACAACTAGAATTGCAAAATAACAACTGTAATGAAATCTGATTATTTTACACTTTGTTGTAGATAAAAAATGTTTATGAGTAGACCTATCACAAATAAATAACCAAATTACCAAACTACAACTACTTCAGTGATTCCAAATGTTGGGCACAACTAATGTTTATTGGTCGGGGAGGAATTTCAGAATCGTGATACATACAGGTTTCCTCTAAGCAAATGCATGCTTATTTTTTTAAAATTCAAATTTGTATTTCCACAGGGACATCACATTTATAGAGATGATTATGTGGGGCATGGACCAAGAGTTGGGAAGCACTGAAATAGTCAGACATACCATAACCTGATTAGTTGTATTTTAATCAAACTTACTTGCAAGAAGAGCTTGATGCTTTTATAGTTTTTCACCTCTTTGTGTACTAGTGTAGTAGAGCCACTTCCATGGTATACATTAATGCCATTTGAGGGTGAACCATAATACTCAGTTAGATGCACCATAACTGCTAACCTGCTATGAATAAATCCTCACTTAAGCTACAAAAATGCAGTCAGATGTGAGTACAGAAATTTTTACCATCAAAAATAAAGCACTGTACTGACACTTTAATGAAGTGCAAAACCAGCACTCAGACGCAAAGCTACAGCATTAATCTTATCGTGGAAAAACGTAACAAAAACATTAAATTTGGTACACAGCACACTTCCAAAAAAACATCATTATTTTAAACAATTAGGATTAATTTGATTCACTGAACATCATACTTGCATATTTTAAAATTACAACTGTCACAAAAATTCACAGTACCACAGGCTAGGTTGTGCAAGTCAGTGGTCACCAAACACAAGGGTGCACTAGTTTAATGATAAATTGATACTAGGCCACAGAAAAAATAACTGCCTACTTTATACACACTGCAATGACAACAGGTATCATCCTTGCACAAAAAACAATTGTTTTCAAGCTCTTTTATCATGCTGTATCAGTAATCATGCGGAACAACTGATGTCAGACAAAAATAATTGTGGTGCTATGAGAGTAAAACACATCCAGCAAAAGAAATAAAAACATAACTGAAATCTGTACAACTGGTTAGACAGCAGAAAACCATGACAGACAAGAAAGGTCAGAATAAGCACTTTGATACTCTTCCACCAGCCCATCCATTTTTTGAAGTAACAAAAAACAAGATAAGTGAAGAATGAAAGCAAAATGCACTGAATAAGTGTAAAAAAAGACAAGTTATGATAATTCTATGGTTGGGTAAATATTAGATTGCCTTATCTTCAGATGGTTCATAAAATGACTTATAAATGCAAAATAACATTTCCAGTGACCACATGGCCATACTGCAAAGTGAATCTTTGTCTCTCTGCTCACGTAAAAGACATTGTGTGCAACTAATAAGATATTGTGTGACCTGAAGCATTAATGTAACTATAAGAAACATATATCTTAGTGTAAAAGACAATTTAATGAAAATATTTGAAAAAAATAGAACAAGATAGATCATTATGGTGCACAAGAGCTTGTTTTCAAATTTAATGGCAGCTAATCCCGATATGCATTGTGAAGCTTATATCTTCCTCATAAAAAACAAAATTGAAGCTGTTTGTTGTCACAGAAAAAAAACTAGTTTCTCAGTATTATACAAAGAATATAACTTACTGCGGTTGTTTTATTGAAGTGTTACGCCAGAAACAAATTCTGGGACAATGCCACTTACTTTGCAAAAGGATTAATTTTTTTAATGCACTTTCCTTTTTTACACTTTCAGCTCTCATTTTACAGTGTAAACTGTATATCAAAATCAAATATAAAAAAACAATAGTAACGTGAGTTAGAAAGTAACCCTACATCAGTACTCACTATTCAGTATCTTATCATTATCCCATTGCCAAATCCCATGCTAATTCCTAGACTGCAAACAATAAAATAGAATCAAGAGCATAGACTTTAGACTGAAGTAGCACCAAGTTAAGACCAGTGATGTAGTTGAGCCTCTGAAACAAACACATGGTTCAAAAGTATGAAACTGAGACTGTGTCAAAAAGTTTAAGACGAAGACCTAAGGTTTGAGACCCAAAAAATTTGCCTATAACCAAAGTTTTCACAGTTCTATCAGTTTAAAAGAAAAGCCATCCCCATGTCCAAACTTCCATTTCATCAAAATTTATTCATTTTGTCATTTTTAAAAATTTTCCCTTACTAAGAATGACACTAACAGTAGATAAGCTGAATTGTTAAAGCTTTTTGAAGTTATGTCCATAGGTAACTCCATTTCTCAAGATAAAATCTTGAGCCCGAGACCACATCTTTTGAGACACAGATAAGACCTGAGACTCGCAAATACATGTTAGACTCTATCACCAGTTAAAGTCTCAGATTCATCTGCAATGATGACAGTTGTAATGCAAATTGCACAAGTTACTAAAAGAATTACAATACTCTTAAAAAAGCAAATATGAATGCTACATTAATATGTTACGTATACTAACATGTTAACTGCCAATGTTTGAAACCTTTCTTTACAGCTTTGATTGAAACCAGGTACGATTTACAAGGTATTTGCAATAAGTATAAATCATTTATGCTAATATTATCAGCATCACTATTATCGCTACATGTGCCATACTGATTTTATGCATAATAATATTTACATCACTTGCACCACCCTTAACATCAGTATGACTGTGATGTAAACGAACTTAAACTCAATATCCTATTTACTTTTGCAAATTCAGAATTACTTACTTGGTATATTATGCATTTGAAATGCTGATGCAAGATGCACACTAACCAGCCAAACATGAAACATTAGCTCAATAATATCAGTGATGAGCATCATCGGTAAGATTAGTGAATAATAGCCATGGTACTATCAGCAGAATTTTGTTATATATATTATAGGTTTCACAGGTAGAAAAATTCATGACCTACATGACACACACCAACAACCCACATGCTTTACAAACAAATAAGGTGAACAAAATGATGGAAATTCTTTTGTGATAAATGTGGTGATTGCAGTTCTTGAAAGCCTAATAAATATTTCTCTGCATTAATAGGATATTTGGCCAGAATGAAGTAGTTCTGCAGTTTTTTACAAACATGCCAAAACCTTACATAGTTTTGCAAGCTTTTGTCAAACCCCATTTTTGCCAAAGATGACCGTGGTGGTTAGCTTACTGTGATATAACTATGCTTTTAGACATGTTTCAGATGACCTTCATCGAACCCCTGAAATGGCTCTATCGAACCATAAGGGTTTGATCAAACCCAGGTTAAGAACCACTAAATTAGTTGAAACAAAGTTGGAAAATGATCACTTGGCAAGAAGGATCAACCTAATTACAATTTTTCTTGTCAGAACTTAAATATTTGAGGTAGCTATTGAACATGAAAGGTAATATAATCAAAAATTTACCATAGCACCTGTTTTTTTCAAGATATAAATCCTGGTATATATTAACAATTTTATCTACAAAGCTATTCTGACAACCATTGAGTTTTCCACCACATAAGATTTTTTTAACAAGCCAGGTATATGACAAAATCAAAATTTCACAATAAATTGCATTTAAAACCTTTTGATGTCCAACATAGTATGTGATTTCTGACATTATATATGCAAAATTGTTATGAAAGCATGCCTGGATAGTTTAAATGTACAAAAAATAATAAGTTGTCATGTGAGATCCAAATAGCTTTAGAACCTTTTGTTTACAACTTCTACCAAAATAATGAAATACCATTGGTAATGCATTACTGCAGTTAAGGAAACCATTAATCTCATAAAAACACAGAAGCACACACAACACAAAACATGCTTTTAATATGCAGCAAATGCCTAATAAGTTATTATCCTACTTGTTACCAAAAAGGTAACTTCGGCTCAATTGTTTTAATCATTTTTTAAAGGAAGTTGCCAATTAGAATTTACAAACAACATGTCTTAAAAAGGGCCAAAAAGATGTGGTTAAAACATCCACATGCATGTTGCACCTGTAGACTTGTTTTGGTTTTGCATGTATGAACATGCCAATTTCATTTTACTGAGCACCAAATACTCATAAACCAATGGATTAATTAGCAACACAATATTAACTAAAGTGTATTTACTGTTTATATAACTTCATAACACAATTACAATAACCTAATGAAATATTCTTTGTTTCCCTAAATTATCCAATTGTTTTTGATTGCCAGAATCATGCATCCACTGCTTGAACTGTTCTTCGACAAGTATTTGAAATTGCTTTTTCTCTTCCCTAGACAAACTAGACTCCTTGACAGCACGCCTCCACCTTTCTGTTGCACGCTGCTTGCCATGGACTGCTTCAGCATAGACATGGGGCAAACCACCAGGTATTTCAGTTGTTAAACATTGTCCCATACTTTCACTGGCGGTAGTTTTAGTTTTGAAAGGAATTGTGATCAAGTAAAAATCTGAAGGTTTCATAATGGAAAAACAACAGTCTTCACTATCCTCAGTTCTGCTAACATCTCCAGCTCCCAAACTTCTTGGTGATATTGATCTCAATGAACCCGGGAAGGCATGCAAAGCTGAATGATTGAAAAATTTACCTAAACAAATTGGCTTGTTCCATTTGTCAGTTTGCCTAGAAACCACCAAACCAACAGCAGCAAGGTGATTTTCCAAATCAGCATAAAATGTGCTGTATGGTGCCAAAACTACACTTTTACGATCATTTTCAACAACGTTATCATTTGCTATGAGTGGATGTGTTGGGGTGGTGACATACAAAGTAATATCTGAACAACCAGAAACTACTACTGAACGACATGGAGTGACAATGGTGACATTCGAACAGTTTATAAGCTTCACACATGTTGAAATGGGTCCAAGCACAAATACAGAGCCAAAACACTTCTCAGCCGTAACACATTTAAGGGGCGACAAGATATAAAAGTTACATTTGTAACATTTGTGCAGTTTCACATACGCACCAGATATCATGTCACTTTGACGAGCAATCGTTTGATTAGAACACTGTGAAAAGATGACAACCTTATGGTTTGAGGGAGCAAAGCTACTGTTTGATATAACTTTTGGTTTTTTGCGAGTTGCATCAGAGACATCATGTGTCCACCGTAAGTGAATTCCTTTCACAAAACAATTGACTACACCATAAGGATTGTCACTCATAGATTTTCTGAACCATGACTCAAATGTGTGCAAGGAAAAATATCCCATTGTCTTCAAATACCCTGATTTTGCCTGCAATCTGTGGCGCACAGCCAAGTCATTAATGGAGTACACTGAAGTTTGTCCAACAATCCTTCCTTTGACTATGAATCCAAGTGCTTCAACAACTTCAAGATCCACATGTAAATCAATCGATGAATTATGTTGCCCTTTAAATCCTTCTGATAGCACTTCAACAATTTCTGAAAAATGTGTCAAAAAAAACTGTGTGTGCTTTTTTTCATTAAGTGTATTAGAACTTGAGTCTGCTTTAGAAGACAAAAGCCCACTATCCGATGATCTAGGGCTTGCTCCAGGCCATTCATCACCAAGTAGTGACTTTCTCAAAGACAGCTTATTTGCTTGTTGAATAAACAAAAACAAGACAAACGGCAGGGTTGGGACAGCCATGTGCTGCCGATACAAATCAGCATCACCAGATTCAAACGATTGCTGTTGCATTTCTGCAAGTTCCAATCGTCTTTTAGGGGACAAGTCCATAAGAGTATGAAACATTTCATAGTAAGCCCAAGCCAAATCTTCTTGCATAAGCATTTTGTTCACAGCCATGTGCTTCCATATATTCCAGCTGAGCTCAGGATAACCACCATCTTTACCCTTACTTTTGGCATAAGTCACAACTTTCTTCAAATAGGTGAATGATAGCTTGGGATGAGCATGAACAACTCCAAAATAAAACACATTAGAATTGAGCCAAAGTTCCACTTCTGACATGATGCCATCAACCTACAAATGGTTGTTCTGTCTTCCAAAGCTAACAAAAGGTACAATGAACTTATGACACTACTGCTCTGGCAAAGCAAAATTCTAAACAAATATACATTCCACTAAGGGTTAGTATTGCATATGTGAAAGCATGTAACTAACGGCCAAAAGCAAGGTTTAAAAAAAAAGGTTCACATTAAAAGTAGTAACAACAATCATTAACTTCAAATCAATAATGTGAAATGATGGTCAATGCAAGATAGAATGCATACAACAGCATCCTCAGAAACCAGGTCAAAAACATTCTTAAATATGCTTATTCATAGTTCAAGGACAGTTTTGTTAGCAAGGATTAAAAACTTGAAAACACACGAATTGCTTGCTAAATAACCCAGCAAAAGGTAATGTCTAAATAAACATATCTGGCTTTTGCGACCATATGTACATTGGCACGAATTGCAGCCAATCATACGCCACATATTGAGTTCATCACATTGGTAATAGGGTGAACCTGGTTATGGGAACTCTCTATTGCTGTTATGCGGAGGATTGTTGGTTTTGGTCTTGATGTTCAAAAAATTTTTTTGAAGTGCTTTTTATACATTTTGTTAAAAACTCTTGAAAACCAGGCACGCCTTGCGAAAACCAGTTTCAAGCACGATATGCAAGCTCTCAAGTTCAATATTACTTAGAACTGATGATTAGGGGTTACAGCATAGGTTTAAAGCAACAGTGCACAACCTCCTGTAATTTAAAATATAAGCTTTGGCGCCCGTGCTGGCGCATATTGAAGCAAAACAAATGCAAGGCAAGAAAATCAGTCAACACAATGTGTAATTTTGTTAAAAATTCGTTAAAATATTTGACATTTTATTATATTTTTAGGCCAGGGGCGCATCTAGCCTGGAAAAAAGGGGTCTGTCGTGGAAGGGCAGCTTTTGATATCACTTTTCAGCATAAAACCACATTTTCTCTTACGACTAGACATCAACCGATGAATTTTGCAATTTGCTCGTCTCTGATTAATTAACGCAAATTCTCTATACTCTTCCCTAGGATGTGCAGCCCTCCGACTGCATCAAGTAGTGCGCAATACTCATACCACTCCACAATTGACCCCATAAACCGCTCCATGACGTAACATTCGCTCACAGGTTTTTGCGTGCGGGGTAAGCAGATGATTGCCTGCGAACAAATCAGGGCAACTACTGCATTTTTCAGACCATAAGGCGCACTTAAAATATGTTAATTATCTCAAAAATCGAAAATGCACCTTATAATGCAGTGCGCTTAGTTAATGTATGAATATGGTTGTGCTTTCTCATCTAGAATCAGTTTTATGTGGTAAACGGTACCATTTATTTAATTGCTAGTTACGATTTTTTGTAAACAGACGTAATAAACCAACAGCAATTGAAACGAGCAGCACACGAGAGTAGCTAGCACATACCACAGACAGTATAACTCGGCGAGGCTCCTGACTGCATTGGCGCACGCCGAATCGCCATAAACACGCGTACAACTTTTATTTTATTCTATCCGTGTCTAGCGGATTAGGCGTGTGTGACAGAATAAACTCTCTCGTATGTAATGACAGATTAAACTCCCAGTGGCGACACAGGCACTCGAGAGTTATTGGGAAAGAGCTAAATACAGTTTTGACTTATCTAGGTTTTGCTTCATTTCATGCGCCTTATGATCCGGTGTGCTTTATGTATGAAAAAAGAACAGCTAGCATTCAATTTTTGATACTGCGCCTTATAATCCAGTGCACCTAATTGTCCCGAAAATACGGTAACTACAGTCAGACCTCGTTTATCCGAACTACTTTGTTTCATCAAAAAATGTCGGTTTAGCCAGGTATCTGGAAAATCGGAATCAGACCTATAGCCACGGGGGGCATTCGGGGGAAATCCTCTTTCAATTTTTTTGTGCTTCTCCAAATTTTGTTTTGCCAAGAAAATTTTTTATTAAAAACTATAATAAAAACAGAAGTCGAGACCCCCGAAAAATGTTTTGTGCCCCACCCAAACCTTCAGACCTCGGCTACGGGTCTGGCCTATGTGAACGCTGAAAGGGGAAACAGAAACAAACTGTAGAGTCAGACGAACTGTCAACTTAAGCAAATATGTAGACTGCATGTGAAATATGACTAAATGAAACTCTCGTAGTTGTTTTTGTTTATTAGCAGATCCGTATACATATGCAACTATGCATTCGGAATGAGATTTAAACGCGAAAAACTGTACAGGAGACCTATAACTGCGTCCTGCAGGGTCTGCCACTGTTACATTCATTGTGCGTAGAAAATTGACTTTCACCCTTCCATTGTGATTTAAAAACAACTAAGTAACAGTTGGCATATTCCGGTTTAGCGTTTTTTTCAAATGATATGACATATCCGTTCCTCACTTTTCGAGTCGGTGTCGGACAGTTACCCACTTTAACTGCACTGTTATCGGATTGACGCGTGAGTGATTCGTCGCCCTTGGCTCACCTTCGCGAACGCACTTGCGAACTCGATATTGGGGCGTTTTCACACTGCAAGGACTCTACGATTTGCTTCGTTCGCTTGGCCTATGATATTGCGAAAGCTGAGGAATAGGTGAAAACGAAAAGGTGAAAGCCGATTCCACTACACAAAGGTGCTTTTTGTAGGTGTTGTTGGAATCGCCGAGTTATGATTTCATTTAGTGTAATCCGAAAAATGACAGCCAGCAGAGAAAATCGTGGAGAACTGCTAGGCGATGAGGTCATGAAAACCGCGTTGCATCTTAACTGCAGTTTTCAAGCGACTTTAATAGAATTTGAACAGCTTCTACAGGGCAGGAAATGGGAGTTAGTTTTTACATTGCAAAGTCACTTTGTTGATTTCAGTCACGATCATAAACTGATCTGTTCTTTGCAATACAATACAACAGAGTGTCAAATACGAGGATTCACAGCACTTTGTAAGTAGTAATCTATGAACAGTAGGTAGGTTACTGCAATTCATCAAATTGCAACTGTAACCTATTCCATAAACTTTTATGCCACATGTTATGCTACTCTGCTCCTAGCAATTTGTTTCGAATAGCAGGGATTCTGGTTGATCGGAGTTCAGACTGAAGCGGAACACCCGGTCTGCCCCGCTTGCCGTTCGAACTTCCGACCGAGGAAGTGATTAAAACCAATTGCTCGCTATCTGCACATTAACCGATTTGACCAAAGAAGCGCTTCCCTCGTCATTTCTGATCGAGGCATTTTGAGTTTCGGCTTTCACATCAGGCACATTCATCTGATGCACTTCCCTCT
>Ga0210059_1017358_pt1 | contig 10265 bp, 6 predicted proteins | sample Ectturendosymbi2_FD_188042 | JGI IMG/M metagenome (GOLD analysis project Ga0210059, IMG submission 188042) | Ecteinascidia turbinata endosymbiont from Florida, USA - Sample 2 (SPAdes) (version 2) | ecosystem: Host-associated > Tunicates > Ascidians > Unclassified | place: Key West, Florida...
AAAGTGAAAAAATACTTGTTTCTTCATGTCTCTTCAACCTTATTCAGATGTAGGCCTACTTCATTTTCTGTGGGACATACTTGTGACTGTTGTGCTCCATACTGGTGGGTAACTGTGGTACTTTCTTATGATCTGTTTTGATAAAAATTGTTTTATGTCTCCACTACATCTCTGTGGTCTATAATGCCATAATTGATGCATGGCTTTTCGCTTTATAACCTCCACTGTACCATACTTCACTCACCATGAATGTACATCTCTCACCTCTGTTTGTGCATGGCTCACTAATTTATCAGATGATTTTTAGGGCACCACACAGTTAGTCAATAAAAATGAATTACGCATATACCACACATCATATGCTGTGACTATGCAGCTTGCAAGAAATAAGGTTCCTGTCACAAACATTTTAGCCAAGATCATTTAGCTTGTGGCTAGCCTACAGCATTAATTTGGGCCTTGTTGTCTAATTTTTTTTCAAAATCATGGTGTTGCGTGAATGCTGTTTTGGCTATTACATTAAAGATGTACCTCACTTTATCATTTGGTGTCATGCATAAAATATTACAATTAAACATTTTTGTTGTTATCTATAATAGGAAATGTATGCATTTTGGAAATTAGGTGGAAATTGTACACCAAGTGTTTGGTTCAGCTACATGGTGCATGTCATATTCAAGCTCAAAGTACAAAAATACTTCAGTACATTAAAACGCAAATCATGACAAAGTGATATGGAGTGGTACAAAAATGAAGATTTGTTGAAAGGATCTGGCAGATAAAGTGAATAGATAAAAACTCTTGATAATGGTGTGCATTGTTGGTAAAAGGCATATAGGTTATTTTTCATCAAAGCCATACTGAAAGTTAACAACTATTTATTGTATTAATGAAATTTTCATATTTGAATGATTAACTCTAAAGGTGAAATATAATTAAATGATCTTGATTTGTGCACTTTGAGAAATTTTGAAGTTTTGTAGATTGAAAAAGCAATCTTGTATAGTTGCATATGTTGCAGACATGAGTTTAGCTGTTGTGAATTATCATGGCATGGCTGTACAGTACCTTTTTCTGGCTTTTATTTGCACTACTTTCTTTGCTGTATCTGTTTAGTTGCAGATAACAGCAAAGATGTAGTTTCTGCACTTAAAAGTGCCATCTTCTTCGTTCAAGAATAAGCCACCACATATCGTTGTTTTAGGGCAATTAAAATTTTGATTCCATGTTTGAATCATAAGTCAAATAGGAAAACATTTTCAAAACAAGTATTGGGACACATGGATGTAAATTCCTCAACTCAAAAGCTACCACCCTTTCTCTGCTAACGTTTAGTCTATGTTTTGACAATACAAAATGTTTTTGTAAGTTATCTAAGCATGAGTAAAAAATTAAAGATTTTGATGGATACAGTAATTCATTATAAAATGTTCATTTAAACTATTTTTAATAAGTTTGAATGTTTTGTGGCTTATGATCTCAGTAAGTTATCTCACTGAAATGATTAAAGCTCATCCACAACAGAAAATGTACTTGTTCCATAGGCAGTAGGCTTACTTCAGTTTCATCCCTATGTTCAAACGCTTGTCCATGATATGTCCCTGTAATTGTTTAGTATGATGATGGTATTGTTAGTGTTACATGATTTTAATAATCAGACCCCTACAAAATCTTTGATTGATATCCTTTTTCTTCTGCTTGTACCTAAATCAGAATTTCACATGCCTCTCCTCTGCTTGTTTTTGTCACTTGTTTTTCATACTATTTGAAAAAAAACTGCAGAGTTGAGTCCAAAATAATTTGATATGGTAAATTATATTATATTTCTTGGATTTTCAGAATGGTATTCTGTTTGTATGTTGCTTTAGTTTATTGGATAGATATTTGCGTTCTGCAGAGTGTGTGTGTTCATACTATGGACTTCGTGTCTGCTCATAAATAAATTAAGTTAAATTAAATTTATCTTACTTGAGATTCCATTTAAAGGTAAAGTGGCAGAAGACTGAATTAATGCAGTCTAGTATTGAAGGCTACGTTTGCCTTTAAGCTTGTGAACACTTTTTAAGTGCCACTACCACAGTAGGAACAGTAGCAGTTGCTTTTTTTTGTTACAACGGCCAACCGTTACAGATACCAGCTTGTTTATACCAAGCAACCAGGCTAGACGCGGGCAGCACATCGAACTTCGCTCGCATGGCAACCGACGCAACCAAGCGTAAACATTATTGCAAGTGTAAACACTTTCCCACGCTAAGCTTGGCTTGGCTCAGCCTTGCTTGGCCCCAGTGTAAACCAGCCTTCAGGCTCAATACAACGTGATGTCAGATTGCCTTTGTAAATTGTGAGTGATGTCAGATTGCCTTTGTAAATTGTGAGTTGTGCAGGTTAGAGATGTAGTGTTGCTGTGCCTATTTAGCTGTAATATCTATTTTACTGTGCATCAATATCAGTTAGTGCCTATTTACTTCTCGGTTCGGGCAGTTACTGTTACTCTAGTGCAGAGGTTACGAACACGGGGCCCGAGGGCCGCATGTGACCCGCAAAATAATTTCGTATGGCCCGTGAAGCATTCAGGTGAGACCAACAGTCTCGCCAGCAGTCACGCCTGTTTCTGTTGATCAACATTATTTTTCGTTTTTAACAGCTTTCATGGTATGACTAAAAACTTGTGCGGCCCGCTCACTCACAAAGTGGCCCACCATAGCAAATAGGTTCGTCACCCCTGGTCTAGTGGATGTAGCAAGTCTAGCAAGCTTAAGTTGTTTTGTGAATAAATGTTTAATTGGTAATTGCTTTCAGCTTCACGTTATATTGCATGATCTTGGCTGACTGCATTTTCTGGATCTGAGTTTTGGTGCCATTTTTGGTTATGTGTGGTTTTATTTTTCCCAGTCTGGGTTTGGTAAAATTTTGCTTTTCGAAAAGAATGTGGCTATAGGTACAGTGAGAGTGGTGTGGTTACAATAAAATGCTGACTTTGTCACTTTAACAGCATCGTTTTGCTAGTATAGCGCATGCGTGCAGTCTACGTCTGCTGTGTGAATGGTTTTCGGTTTGACTATCACCTTGGCGCCTATCATTTTCTTAGCAGTCTAATGGTTGCACTTGTCAAAGAACCACTTTTTTACTTTCTTCAAATGTTTCCAAACGCTTGTGTTCAGATTTACGGTTTTGGTCAAGGTTTAGGATTTAGTGCATTAATACCAAACCTAGCACATTCTACTACACAGTCATAGTCATTTGCAGTCACGTTACAGGTGACGGATATATAACCTTTCAAATACGAAGGTCCACTGACGGACATTTTAGAATCAAAACTTTTTAATAGTTGCACATTGATTAGTCAAATATGTTAACAGGTTTTTTTAAGGATTTGGATATCATAGTTGTGTTGCAAACAGGATGCGGATCAGGATTCTTACCTCTTGGATCAGGACTGGAGTCGGATTCGAAAAAAATTCAAAACTTCAGCCTGAACACCTCTGGTGTTCAAAAAACTTCAGTCCGAACACCTCTGGTGAAGAGCAGAGCAGAGATGATCACGTTGCCGGAGTGGACTCCGGCCGGAGTTTTCATTTTGGGGCTGGAGCAGGTGCCGGAGTTAAAATTTTAGGCTCGAGCCGGAGGCAACATTATTGTTTGTGCAGGAGCCAATCAAAAATTTTAATATACTTAATTTCGGAAATGATACTTGTTGTTGTCAAACAGAATGGAATTAACTGAGACGTGTTTTCTGACCAGTGTCGTCATATAACACAAAAGCGTGACACTGCGTGGGAGTTCCGAGCATTTCACCACTAATGATGGTTTCAAAGATATGGCCTGTGCAAAATACAATGGGTAAGAAGTCACAATGCAGTTTGGGGATTTGGAATCCATGCTGTAACTTAACTAGGAGAATGTTGTGCTAATCATGTGGGCAATAATACAAGACACATGACAAAAAAAACAATGGTTAACAAAACAGATCACAGAGAACTAAACGTGTGCCGAAATGACCTATACATTTTAATGGGCTTCGGGGGCGCCAAACTCAAGGGCCACACACTCTAGCTACGCCACTGGTATGAATGTAAAATTTTGAATGTTGAATTAGTAGTGAAATATTGCAATGATTAGGGTAAAAAAATGTAAAACCTTTAATATGTTATGCATATGTTTAAATTTGTGCATTTTAGCCAGTTGTCTTCAACCTTTTTTGTTCAATAGCCCCCCTACAGGAACTTTGCTAGAAAATCTCTCCCCCACACCTATGATTTCAGCGTTGGCAAAAAGATTATTTTGATTTGAAAACATTGAAATGCTAGTGCAATAAAAGGGCAATCTACTTGACACAAATAAACGAACAAACAAAGCAAATGCAATTGCATTTGTAGTAAAAATGTTATTAATTTCCAAAACAGTTTGTTCCGAGTACTGCGAACCTTGCCCTTGGCTTTTTACTTAAGTTTTTTTGTATGGCAGGCAGGTTACAAGTTTGTCGGCTTTAGAGGTATACAGCGTTTCCACCGGTCTTGTTGATGCCAAGACAATAGCAATATTTTTTATGCATGTGCACAGGGGCGTAGGAGGTTAGATGGCGCCCGAGGCAAGAAGAAAGTTTCGCGCCCCCTTGTTAAAATCTGAGGTCTTTCAGAAGCAAATGTGGTGTATTGAAGAAAGTACTGGTGACATTGTTGGGATTATTCGGCACGACCCCGCAGTGATTCGGTGCCCGAGAAATTGTACGACCCCCCCGTTATCCCCTTAGCTGTGCAGTACTTGGTTGAAACCTTGCTCAGCAACTTACGTCATGTGTAACACCAGTAGTAATAAAGCAAACTTCCGAAAAACGCTTACTGCTCTTGATCCAAGTCTGACTATCCGTGTTAATAAAATATGGCACAGGCTTGACCATCGCTTTGGAAGTCGATGATAAGTTCGTGGTTGTGGAATCGCACTCATTTATGTCAGTTAAAAGGCAAAAAGGCACTTCACCCAGTCACTTTCTACGCAATCCAACTTTCGGCGTTATCTCCACGACAGAAAGACTGAGCATGCCTCAAATTGAAGGTGGCGAAAAAGACTTTTTCAAATTCTTAGTGCAGCCAACATGTGGGTGGTTGGACTTACTTGCTAGTCTAAGTTTTCCCTTTCCTATAATCTACTGTAGGCTACTGGTGTACTCTGTGATTAGCCAGGATGAACACAAAGCAGCTATATCCGTAAGCACAGTAAAACACTGAAACTGACTGAAAATCACGATAAGCACGTTTTACAACTTACGAATAACCGTAATTAATTTTGCTAGCCAACTGCTACGCAAATGTCGCAACAGTCATTTTACCCGTATTTTTTCAATAGAAGACACATGGTTCTACTGTTTTGCTAAAGTTGCGATTATGAACCAAACTTTGCAAAACACCTGATAACGGACTATGACTTGTTTTGCCAACGAAAAAATATTTTGGCAATGCTCTACCGCAGACTATATGAAGTCCTGTTTCGAGGCAGTTTTGCTAATAATAAAACAAAATTTGGGGGGATTTGTGACAATTCCCAGCGAAAAATATCTAAGCTAAAGTTAATCACAAGTTTTGATTAATTTTCTTAATCGCAGCGTAAGTCGATGTGATGATTTGGTGGTAGCAATGTTATGGTTGTTGGGCCATTTTTAGTATCTTTAAAGAAACTAAAGGTTTTCCTCTATAGGAAACTGAGTTTGCCGATTAGGCATTTTTTGATAGCTAATATCAGTAGGTTATTGGTAGCTTTCAGCCAAAAAAAAATATAATAAAACGCACTAAGGCATACTGCTGTATACGAAAAAAATCCAAAATTCCGCGCATGTTCATTTGTCTAAAGATTTGCAAATGTCATTGCTTGATGCCCCTTATTTGACCCTGCACATGCAAGGACTGGGTCAACAAACTACCAAAACTACTATTGCAACAGTTTCCCCACTATTTTATCTTCATTTGAACATTAGGCTTAACGATATACCTGAAAATTTGTCAGAATAGAAGTGCTTGATTGCCAACCAGTAACACCGTTCGTGGCCTTGGGTACTTAGTGCAGTGAAGCCTTACACAGGTCAATGTTAGATTGATTGTTACATCACCAGTCCTATATCTAGTGACTTATAATTTTTGTAATGAACTATGGAGTCGATGTGCATCAATTAATTTGGTTCGAAAGTTGCAAATATAATTTTTATTTTTGGAATCAATTCCTAATTTTAGTACATTCTAACCTGCAGAAGTCGCCCACCTGGAAACTGAGATCGTCCCCCAATTCAGGTAAATCACAACATCGCCTCCATAACGCATAAAATCGCCCCCTGGGGGCGATTTCGCCCATGCTGAATACCAGTGATTAAAGTAAAAGAAAATATGAAAAGTTTCTTAAAAAAGACTAACGAACGTTTCATGTTAGGCTACTGCATGCACTTGATTTGCTGCTAGCCAGAGGTGTTCGTGCACATCAATGTGCAACTATTCAAAATTTTTGTTTCTAAAAGGTCCGTCAGTGGACCTTCGTATTTGAAACTTTATTCATTCGTCACCTGTAACATGGCTGTAAATGACAACGAGTGTGAGGCAGGGATGAGCGGACTGTGAATTTTTTCAGTCCGAGTTCAGTCCTGATCTGATGAAACTGTATCCAGTCCTGATCCGCAAAATTTTTGAAAATAATCGGTCTGATCCAGTCCTGATCCATCAATGTAAAATAATGTATTTTTGTTTTGCCTCATGAGGCAAAAGAACTACTGGATCTATTTTGCCTATATCCAAATGATCAGTTGAAGGCAAAATAGTTCCAGCAGTGATTTAGCCTCATGAGGCAAAATAGACACAGCCTTTTGGCATTTCCAAAATCAGCAAGGAAGTGTCTATCTGGCATCAGAGGGAAAAGCACTGCTGCAGTTATTTTGCCATTAGGAGAATCCGATTGCTTGGATTGGTCAAGTGACAAGGATGATACGCTTGGATTGCCGGGTCCTTGTTACATGACCTGAAATCCTAAACCAAAGCCTAAACCCAAAACCTAAACCCAAAATCTAAACCCAGAACCTAAACCCAAAACCTAAGCCAAAAATCTAAAGCCAAAACCTAAACCGAAAACCTAAACCCAAAACTTAAACCTAAACCCAAACTTCAAACCTAAAACTTGAACCCAAAAGTTGAATCTAAAAGTTGAACCCAAAACCTAAACCCAAGAGCTAAACCCAACATTCAAACCTAAAACTTAAACCCAAAGTTGAATCAACCTAAAACCTAAATGCGAATGCCAATCCGAAAACCTAAACCCCAAAGATAAACCTTAAACCGAAACTTAAACATACACCCTAAACGTAAACCCCAAACCCTGAACATTTTGAAAATGTGCATTAAAAGCACTCCTTTCAGAGGTGCAACCTCTACAAGCTGAGCTAAAGAAAGTGGTGAGAGCAGAACCAGCGAACAATCGCACAGCAGGCATAGACACGAACCACTCAGGTTCACGTTGCTACTAGAACTCAATGTTATATGTGAACAAAGCTGGATACAGTTCAAATTGCAGAATAGTCCCAGCAGAGTGTTTGCGTTTGATGGCAAAATACACTACCATTTCACAAACCTGTGAATTCGGATCACAACTAAAATTTTTGATATTTTCAGAATAATCACATTAAAACAACAAACTTTTCTCATTCCGATCCAGTCCTGATCCGGCCAAAATTGGCTTCAGTCCTGATCCAGTCCGATCCAGTCCTGATCCGTGCTAATCTCTGGTGTGTAGTAGAATGCACTAGGTTTGGTATTAATGCACTAAACCTTGACCAAAAGTGTAAATCTGAACACAAAAATTTGGAAACATTTGAAGAAAGTAAAAAAGTGGACCCTTGACAAGTGCAACAATTAGACTGCTACCAAAATGATAGGCGCCAAGGTGAGAGTCAAACCCAAAACCATTCACACAACAGATGTAGACTACACGCATGCGCTATACTAGCAAAACGATGCTGTTAAAGTGACAAAGTCAGCATTTTATTGTAACCACATCACTTTCACTGTACCTATAGCCACTTTCTTTCTGAAAAGCAAATCTTACCAAACCCAGACTGGGAAAAATAAAACCACACATAACCAAAAATGGCACTAAAACTCAGATTCAGAAAATGCAGTCAGCCAAGATCATGCAATGAAACATGAAGCTGAAAGCAATATTATCACTTAAACTTTTAATCACAAAACAACTTACGCTTGCTAGACTTGTTACATCCACTAACACGTAACAGTAACTGATAATTAAGACCTAACCGATAAGTAAAATAGGCACTAACTGATATTGATGCACACTAAAATAGATATTAAGCAAAATAGGCACAGCAACACCATATCTCTAACCTCGACAACTTACAAAGGTAATCTGACATTACGTTGTACTGAGCCTGATCGTGGAATGATGGGATGTTATGGCGGTGGACTGGTGCCCTGCACATGCACTGTGGTGTTGAACAAATCTGAGATTTTTGCAATCCTAATCCAGTCCAAAATTTTCATTGTGCAATCCGGTCCGATTGTTATCCGGTAGACCTGTCCTAATATTTGATCCAAATCGGTTTATGTCCGAGAAAAACCTCTGATTGAGCATTTTACTGTAGTGATCAATGAGGTTTTGATATCCATATCCGATCCGGTTGAGTTTTTTCGAAATCCAGTCCAAACCAGATGCAGTTCTGAATTGCAGAATCCAGTTGGATCGCGATCCGGAAACTGGATCATTTTCAACACTGCTACACTGCACGACACGTCAGGTGTAACAGCGCCTCATTCGCACATTTTCAGTTGATGTGAACTACATAACATTCTTTCAATCTTTGCAAAAATTCTTTTCATGATCGTGTTGGCGTCAAATTCCCAAAATGAAATTTGAAAATCCTGATCCGGAAACTTGAATAAAAGCGTAGTCCTGATCCGATTTGTTCAAAACCGATTCGAGTCCTGAAATCCGGATCCTGTACACCTCTGCTGCTAGCCTGCTTGTAAATTGTCGGTATGTTCAGAATAGCCTTGAACTTGTTAAAAACCTGATGCAAATAATGCATAATAGTTTAATTTTTTATGTGCAAGTGCCGGTAGCGTATATATCAAGTTTAATTTTTATTTTTTTTAAACCAGGGCCACTCAATTATTTCAAGCAAGGGTCCAGTTACAAAAGTAAAAAATTGTTGAGGTCCGGTCACTCCCATGAAATCATACAAATGTAGCATGTCTTCGATTTTTCTAACAAAAAAATATGAAATGAGAATATAATACGGTTAAGTATATACATTGTACAAAATCGAGTAACTGGACATAAGTATAAACAGAAGTTGTCGGCCTTTTTTATTTTTATGCTGGTTGGAGAAATGGCATTTTCTACTTCTTGCTAGTTCCTTGAATTTTTGTTCCAAGGTAGTGATAGCTAGGCCTGTAACCAGCTTGGGACACCAGGGGAGAAGAGTTTTCTGAGAGGGGCTCAAATTTTTGAACCATGTCCAATAGTTTCAAACTATGTCTAACATATTTTCCAGGGGGCAGAAAAATCTTGTAGGGGGGCTTCGTTCCTCCTTCGCCTCCTGGTTACTGGCCTCCTTCGCCTCCTGGTTGAGAGGGGCTCAAATTTTTGAACCATGTCCAATAGTTTCAAACTATGTCTAACATATTTTTCAGGGGGCAGAAAAATCTTGTAGGGGGGCTTCGTTCCTCCTCCGCCTCCTGGTTACTGGCCTGGTGATAGCAAGTCAAAGGCAGTGGTGAAGGGTTTCATTTGTCAAACAGACGCGAAGCTTATTCTTTGTGAAATTTATATTTGAAAACACAGATTCACAGCAGTAGGTAGTACCAAACATGAGAATTTGCACTGCTGGTTTGCGAAGAGTGGGAAAATCCTTGGAGATCAATTCCTTTCACCAAAAAGTTAATTCTCAGATGTGCAGTCACAAAATATTTTTTTAAAGCTGCGGGGCCAGATTTCTCGGGTGGGCCTGGGTTCGGGCTAAAGTTTGTCAAAATGTTTCAGGCGATTTCGGGCCGGCATGCAAATTTTTTTCGCAATGACGGGCACTTATGTCGCCAGTTTAAATAAATCTTCAATAAAAATGATTAATTACGAATTATTTAGTGTTTAATTTACTGCGCCACCAGTATCCCTTAGCTGTGCATATCTTGACTCACTCTTTTAATTTGGCTTTCAGCGCGTGTAAATCAGGTTTCAAAAATAATTGTTGGGGTAAGGCCGGGTTTGGGCTTGCGCTTCTG
>Ga0210059_1017359_pt1 | contig 10265 bp, 4 predicted proteins | sample Ectturendosymbi2_FD_188042 | JGI IMG/M metagenome (GOLD analysis project Ga0210059, IMG submission 188042) | Ecteinascidia turbinata endosymbiont from Florida, USA - Sample 2 (SPAdes) (version 2) | ecosystem: Host-associated > Tunicates > Ascidians > Unclassified | place: Key West, Florida...
ACCGCAATCAGTCATTGCCAGCATTCGCACAACGTAATTCATTCGTTTCGGTCTTCAACAAAGTAGAAAACAATTTGCTGCTTAATTTTTGCTTAGCAATGTGTGCAGTATTTTCGACGTTTTACGAATAGAATGTTGGTCTTGCCACAACGTGCACAAATCAAATCTGTAAAACAGATGAAATTTTTGTCTAGGCAGACACAAAATAGATGGAAATTCGTAATTGCAAATGTAAGGGGGGGGGTTGCAAATTGTGACGTTATATTTGAAGGGTGTTTAAATAGTTGTGACGAAATGTGACAATGGGGGGTGAGGGGGTAGATTTTTGCCCAAAATAGTGTGAAGTCATTTATGGACGGCCCCTTGATTCAGTGATGTGCCGGTTCGTATGAACTGCTTTTAGAATTTCAACAACATCAGTAAATCACTTCTTACCACTTTTTAAAAGTATCCATGCGTACCTGTAAGAGCATTTTATAAAAGTTTCGTTTCATCTCAGAGACTGAAAAGTTTCGTACAAGCATTACCCTAAAATCGGTCCCAGTACGCACAAAAATTCATATATCTGAGTGTAAGTTTGCAATGTTTTTCCAGAACCTTCCCCGACCCTTTCCAGAAAAGTCAAGCCTTGACACACCAGACATTGTAGGGGGTAAAATCAATTATGTTTATTTTGGTAAAAGGTAAATGAGACAAAAAAAGGTTAAGAACCACTGTCCTAAACCAACAGCTTTTCTTAGTCGCAGTAACCAGCACAAAACTTTGTCCCGCCATCAGGACACATGACCGGCAACTGCAGGAAACCTCCATTGTTAGGAGCTACTGAAATGTCATAATGCCAGTTCCTGGGCCACGTTGCTTCAGAGAGGAAATCTTTACAATCACTATGAAGCAAATAGAAGATTAATTAAATAGGCACTGTAGAAATAATTTTTTTTTCAATTGTTTCCGATAGCCCTCGCGGTCGACTTGGGATCAGTCCGCGGTCTACCAGTAGACCGCGATCGACTGGTTGGGCACCACTGATTTAGGCTATCCATCAAGGGGGGCGCATAGAAAAACCTTTTTTAAATGGGGTCGCAGAACAAAAATGTTTGAGTAGTCCTGGCATAGAGGATTAAAACTCTATATTTTGTATTGATTGGAAAATGACAACTTCAAAACGGCATAAATAAGCCCTATATCCACTGAATGGATTGTGCTTGTTTGGTTCATAAAATATGTGGTTACTATTACTGTATTATGATTTGATGCCTTCCTAAAAAATTTCTGCACAAGCCACTGAGTGCAGTGGCGTATGCAGAAAATTTTCATGGTGATGTTTCATTGGCATGTGCTCATTTGCGTTTGGTGTGCGCTGTTTGTGACGTCAATTTTACGTCAGATTCATGTTTCCAAACCAACGTTTTGGCGAAGTTTGTCGACATAATATGCATATTCTTCCACACACTCCCCTTAATTTATGTGTCATTGCACTGAATATAAACTATCAGCGCTACAAGTTCGGATATCGGAGGAAAGTAAACCCAACGCTACGACACAGCAGTTCATGACTGCAAAAATATCAGGCGGCGCGTTAAAACAGGGGAGGAAAACACACTCATCATTGCGTAAGAGCAATTTGCAACTGCAAAATGAGGCTGCGCTAATGTCTTGTCGAATACGAGCAGTCGTGCATAGAAAGTGTGCGGCTGGACTGTCTGACGCATACCCCGGTTTGCAAGATCGAATCTTTTTAAACTACACAAGAATTGAGAATGCGCGTAAAGTACATAAGAAAACTTCCGATTTTTCGTTATGTTTAGAAGTCTAGCAAACTTTTAGTTTTCCTTTTTCCCTGCTGAGACATTATCAAATGCCTGAATGCTTCTATGTTAAAATCAGCTGTTTTTGAACTCGTGCAACAGTTCTATCATGCTACAGAAATTGGTAATGCAGCCAATGCGGTCAGCGCTCCCGCTGATCAACCTCAGCACACAAAACAAAGACAATTGTTGCGGATACAGTGAATTATCGCGGAACACAATCTTAAACATGCGTAGTGGACGGAGGGTCTGCAAAAAGTGGTGATATGGTTTCTGGACGCAGACGATAAAGCAGATTCCCACCATAACCTAATTATTACTTTTTGGCCCATTCATAATGTCCCATGAAATTTGCATGCAAATTTATTCAGTGGTATTTGCATTAAGTCGACAAATTAGCAAGCAAAAACTATGCGAAAACAATTAAGCTCCTTTGCGCAGGTAATAAAGTTTTTGTAAAATATCAACCTCAAGGGGGGATTTTAACCCCAACCCCCCTTGCGTACGTCCTTGACTGGGTGGGACCCCGCAAAAGTGCTTCCAATCGGGCCACGTACTTGCTAAGGCCGGCCCTGACTGCAGTCTTCCACAGTGTTTCTGATGAACAAAGTTAAACGATTTGCTGCGCAAATTGCAGTTTCATCGCAACGACCCGATCAGGCATCAAGAACCTCATTGTTCAGAGCCTGAGTTATCCTTGGCAATGACTCGAACGCACATAGAAAACCTGTGCATTGGTAACTGCCACCATATAAATAATAACGGGTACTTGACATTTTATATTCAGCGTTGTGTGCATCACACGTCAGCTAGTAAAACGATGTGATATTTTTCGCATAGTGGCGAATGAATTCTGGTCAGAGAATGTTAAAAAGCTATGTCTGCCCCGTCCTTTCCGATAGCCTCAATTTAAACTTCGAGCTGTTTTTAACAATATTTGCCACTTTTCACACAAACCCCACACCACTCACATGCCAGCCCGAGCTACCTTATGTGCAACTTACAAAACAATTTCAATAGTCTTGGACTGGCAACCCAGACCTGACAATCAAATTTCAGGACTGGGTAGGAAAGCACGAGAACCAGCAGCATAAAACAAGTCCTTCATGAACGCAATAATGTAAGGTATAACTTTTAAACTCAAAACAGTCTGCTAAAGACAAACATTTGCTAATATACTATTTATAACAAGGTCCCGGTTCATTTTGCGGCCTTTTGATTTCTGCATTTTCTCCACATTCTTGCGTTGTTGCAGATAGTGTGCCACGTCTAAACAACATAGTTGTCCTATAACGTATGCGACATGAAGAGGATGGCGAGAAACTCGCGGAAAACATAAATTCGGCGAGTAAAGCATAAAAAATGGCATTTCGCTGACTGCATCGGCAAGTCGGGAATGAAGACAAATGATCTTGTTGAAAATGGTTTAACGTGATAGAATTCGGTTCAGCGTTTGCAGTGTGAGTGAAGGGGTCGAAGCAAAAACACACCACCTTGCACTGCTATCGTTAAATGAAATCGGGCTTTAAGAACTAAACGACAGTTCTGAAGTAGTTTAACGTTAGCAAGGCCACTCACAAAAACATGGCAAGAGAAGAAACAATATACATAATTTTACAGGTAACTCAATAAATTGGAAGATCTGTTTCAAGATTAGCAAACCGCAACGTAGTCACTTATGCAAAAAAACACTCTTTAATATGAACTACTAGCGTTTGTCACAAACACAACTCAACAGTGATTTTTCAAACGTGTATCCACAAAATTATCAACTAACAGCGTTTTTAGCGATGCCATCACCACAGTACTTGAAAAAAACGTATTCACTATATTCATTACCAGGAGACTATGCTTTTAGTCTGATAGAAAAGGACAGTGGACATTGCTCAGTCACAGCGATTATTTATATGAATTTGACACAGCTGCATTTGATAAAATTTTCTCATTCATATTATGGCATAGATGTCTAGCTGTTGACATGTCACTTTTGTTTATATGCCATAGCTGTTTACGATAGGAACAATACTTTCCTATATTTACAACACGAAAAAACAAAACTTTGATAAATCACACCTTACCATCTCAAGCCACAAAGAACTAGCAGACCACTGGTCCAGTTCTAAGAGAATCACTGCATTACAGTTTACACCAATAACTATATTGCATAGATATTGAATTTTTCACTTTTTTCACTTCTTGAACTTGACCAATCACATTTTCTGTCTTGTACTAAGATAATGAAGGGCCAATGTTAACTCACTCATCAGACCTGAACCACTTCACACATCAACAGTAAAGCTCCTTTTTTTAAGTGTTTGAGCAGCTACCAACTAAGGCACAAGCAATTTTTCATTGGACCAAAGTCAGCGTTTGTAGAAAACTTCTGGGGGAGACAGGAATAAAATTGGCAACATGATACTGGTTTCATATGAGTTTTTTGAGCATCAGCTGAGTACAGTTTAATCACATATTCATTCAGTTCACAAAAAACAAAATTTCACCATTTTTAAAACACACCTAGACTCGCCATTCAGGTGTATTTAAAGCTAGGGACTGTGGAAGCAATTTTATAGAGGGGGTACTTGGGTCCACCCAAAGTGTGCTATCTAAAATAGATCATGGTTGCTCAATTGTGTAAATCAGGGGTGGGGAATCTGTGGCCTGCATGAACATTTGATATGGGCCGCATTAGATTTTTTGTTACCCAATTTAGAGTACAACATCGCTTCAAAATGAAGCTCCATGATAAACAGGTACTAGGATAGTTAGTCAAAGAAGTCCCTTTTCCTCATAGTTACATAAAGGTAGAATTTTAGGATAAAATTGATTTTGTGGCCTGCCAGCGATAATCCACAATTAATGCAACCTGTGATAATAAATAGGTTCCCCACCCCTAGTGTACACAATCATTCAATTTTGGAAAGCCCTTTGCTCATAATTTCTGAAAAGATTGAAATTAGAAAACGCACCTTAACTCACTGTGATTTTATCGCAGATATTTGCAGCGCCACCAGCTCCAAAAGATGCAGGTTTTCTGAAGCAAGTAAGCTATGGTAAACACCTCAATTTTCGTAAAGAAGATTGGTACCAATCCTCAAGTAATGCCAGTAATTGAAAGAACAAAAAAACGTTCTCATCATATCCGTTCCTAATACTCTGGGCAGCAACCTATGGTCCAAGTAATATGTATTTCAAAGCAGGCTATGTAACATTTTTATGTTTTGCTGTGCACATGACCAATCTGAGCTTACTCCAAACATATGTTTCATTAATTTCTCATAGAGATGTTTTGTGTCAGGCCATCAGTTAACAACAGAGCAATAGCAATGCACGTACAACAAAGTTGAGATGAAATTAAGCTTGCCTTAACAAGGTCAGGCACTAAGCAAAATTCTGAAGATGATGAATTTCATAATGGAAAGCAAAAGTTGCAGTAAAACAATGGGGGGCAGGCCCGTAACCAGCTTTGGACACCAAGGGTGGCAAAGAGTTGTCTGAGAGGGGCCCAAATTTTTTGAACTACTGGTATGTCCAATAATTTTCAACTAGATACTCAACATATTTTTCCAGGGGAGGCAAAAAATTTTGTAGGGAGGCATCGCCCCCTGGCTACGGGTCTGGTGGGGATCTCTTGTATCTCTGACCCACCCATAAACATAGAGTGGCATCTAGATTTCCCCATGTCCTTGTTCTGCCACCTGTATTTAATGCAAACTTAAATGCGTGTACTCATTTGACAGATGGCATACATTTTCATTTAATTTATTTGACATTTGCTACTGAAGTTGTTTTTTTGTGGAGCTCCTGTTACTTCAGTCAAAACCAAGTGATTTCATCAGTCAATTGAGTGCCAGCTGATTCTTTTTTCTGCAGCCAAATTGTCTCAGATGTGCATGACAGTCAATATGATGAAGATCAAGCAAGGGTGCTAACTGGGAAGTTTCATGCTTTGGTTATAACTCCAACATACAAAAACTAGACTTCATTAAAATAAATCTTAGTTGACAAAGGCCTCATGTAATTCAGGTGAGTTGTATGTCAATATCCTTAGTTTGATCCACTAATTAACTATACGTCAACCTAATATGGACAAGTATTCATTTTTGTTTGTCACTATGTGCATCATAATTTGGTGATGTTTCATCAACCTGGGCTAATTTTCCCCAAACCAGATTTTTTACACAGCTTGAATAAGTACTTCCTGTTTCTCTGTTCAAATCCCAACTTATTGCTTTGAACCAACTATGCACTCGGGGAAACTTCATTTGAAATTTCCAGATGGAATAACACAAGTAAGAAACCATAACAAACAGCCAAAACATTGTGATGAATCTTGGAAATGGTTTTGTCAAAACCTCAGATCCAAATTTTACTACTATCATGAACTCAGTAATGATGATGGCACATATTATCCATGCTTGCTGACCAAACTTTGCTGCAGTTCCACCAGCATAATCATAAGCTTCTCTAACAGCTACTGCTCCCCATGGGACATACAAAACTAGCCTGGTGAGCACAAAAGGGTGTTCAGGTGGTATCCACAAAACAAATTTCAAGTAAAATGTGTTTAGTTCTGCTACAAGAAACAACAAGGTAAGCATGGACACAAACAGCCATCTAAAGAAGTTCTCAGTTGGTTGCCATCGGAACTGCACCCAGCTGTAAGGAGTAAACTGGCTGACCATTCTGCGCATTTTTCCTCCATATGAAGTTATGTTCCATAAACCATGCCATTTGTATTCCTTAGCTGACAAGTACTTGAGGCATTTCAAGCCAACATAGATGCCAAGGCCATTACACAATATGAAATCCAAAATCCAGTGGTCCCACCAACATTCAGAAAAATTAGGCAGTTGATGTTCAAATGTGTATTCCAACAGTTCAAACAATATGCTTACAATATTTGTGATCCACACATCTCTCAGAATTAATGCTTTAAAAAACCATCCCAAGATGTGTGCAATGACAAAACCATCTAATTTGTCAAAAACATTATGAAAGGGCCCATCAGGGTGATCAGGATCCCACACAGTACATGAGCCACCATATGCACGGAAGTCTAAAGGCTTGTTTAGTGATGGATCTACAGAGGATAGCAGTACTCTGGCATCTGAAACTGTTTGAAATAGAAAAAAAACCAGCAACAGCTCATAAACAACACTAATACAAAGTGTCAGTCTCCAAAAAGCAGGATGAGGCCTCACAAACGGTCCATCTTTAGCTTGTGTGATGCCAAAGGCAAGAAATACTACTATTGCAGCAGATATTCCTCTGCTTATATTATAGCTAGAGTCTTCAGGTTGCTCTTCAAATAATGCAACCCATGCAAGAGTTAATATTCCTATAAGCAATACTGTTATAGTATGTGCTCTCCAAAAAAAAGTATTTGTACCATCATCATAAACAGCAGACTCAGACATCCTTCTCTCAGACTTATGAGATGTAGCCATGTACTACTTAACATAAAGCCTAAAAAATTTACAAAAACAGTTTGATACGCTTAACCTTCCATCCACTGAAATTCTACATAGAAAAAAAAACAGCAAAATTAAAAGCCAAGGTAGTGTTTCTTTTGCCAAAAGCTGCTCTTCTGAGTATATTTTACCATTGCAACCCGCTTGGAACTGCATCCACTTTTCTCCAGATATAATGCTGAGTTTGTCACACTGACAGGACGGTAAACATAGTCGAGAGGATGTGTCTATGGCTGCTGTGCAAGTGGTTATCAGTTTGGCTCTCATCATCGCCACTTCTTTGACGGGAGCGCTTTTCATGTACTTTTTTTGATTTACTGTATCTTTTACAGTTAGAGGTTTAGGTTTACGTTTAGAGTTTAGGGCAGGGTTGACAGATCAACTTTCTTGCAATGGGCCAAATCTAGTCTGGAAAAGAGCAAAAAAAGAGCCAAATTCTAAGACAAGGGACCAAAAAAAGCCATCCATTTTTCCAGATTTATCAGCAATTGCATCCATTTTTTCCAAATTTATCAGCTATTACAAAGTCATGTGAACTCATACTTAGCAATTTATCAAATGGAAATGTTCCTCAATTACAATTATAGTAACTATAATTGTAATTGAGGAACATTTCCATTAGTTCAACAGCAAAATAAGTACATGATAAAAGATTGTAATAGAACAACTTAATTTCCATGCGTAGCCATAAACTGAGATAAATTTACCATCCTCGATAAGTGTTTTTCTAATTTTCTAATTGAAAACCTTCAACATTTAGGAATTTGGTGAAAAGCTGCAATTATTTAGTGAAAAAAGTGAAAAAATATGGTTTCTGAGACAGGACCCAGGGTGGTCAGATCTAATTTTTGCAAGGGGCCAAATCTATCCTGGAAAAGGGCCAAAAAGAACCAAAGGGCCAAACGAAAATTTTGGGGACAGCAAGTGTTATTTGGAACCAAATTTATAAAATTTGGCCCCAAAAGGGCCAGCCTGGCAACCCTGGTTTAGGGTTACGGTTAAGGTTTGGGGTTTATGGCTTTACATTACCTGACAAGGACCATTTGCTCATCCAAATTCATCGTTCTTGTCACGTGACCAATTCTGATGGCAAACTAAACCTTGGCAAAAGTCAAACATGCAGCTGGCATTGTTTTTTGCAAGTCTATCTTCTTCAACTTGATATTACCTAATGAATAGCCCCTAATCAATCTTATGCAGCATCCTGCATTTATGAAGGTATAATGAATGGATGTCCGTCAACGCAGATGTCTTTAATGGATGTGTGATGACATAATTGGAATGGAAAAATATCATGTTACACAACAAATAAAGGTAAAGAGAGACTCTGAGGCGCAGATAATGAGAGAGGTTTGTAGGGATGTTCAGACCGAACCCACACTTCTACCAATCAATGAAAATGACTATGAAAGAAAAGTCAACACTGCTGACAATGCAAGGTTGGATGTCTCTGCGAGAGGACTGTGGAATAGCTGTGAGAAAACTTTCTTTGGCATATAGATCACACATCCTACCTCACAGTCATATTTCTGGGAAGTCCCTGGCAGAGGTCTACCAATAACACAAAAAAGAAAAGAATAAATACAACCAAAGAGTGATTGACATAGAGAAGTCTTCATTCAATCCCTTTGTCTTCACAACAACTGGAGGGATGGCACCAGAATACAAGAGTCAACAAAAGACTGGCAGAAACAATAGCTGAAAAACGCATGGAGCCGTATGCATCTGTCATTACATGCATATGGACAAAGCTCAGATTTGCCCTTTTGAGGAGCACCCTTGCTGCAATACGAGGATTTCAAGGCAAACAAAGTGATGCCAACCTCCAAGACCTCACGGACATTGACTTCAGCATAATTCCTATGCCCACAGTCATATAAAGCTGAACGACGGTGTCAATGACATGACACCAGTTACACTTGTGAAATAAATGGTTAGTTTGCATAGATAAAGTTTTACGTAACTTAGAACTAAATAATTCTCCAACCCACTAAACGTAGTTTGTTTTTCATTTCATGTACCTAACACTTATGGGAATAAATAATGATTACTGCTAATAACACTGTAACCTGTTCACATCCTTTACTCTTCAACTTCATTTGGTGACACCGTGCATCTGGTTGGGAACAACTCATCCATGCAACCCACCCCACTATCATGACCTGTGGATAAATCTACATTTCTTTACGATTTGTATTTATAAACATTGTTTTCTGCCCATGCTACTTGTTTTTGCTATGAAATGTTGTACTAGCATGCCCTGCTCTCTGCTTCATAACCATTATTGCTGCTCACTTCCTTCACCTGTATCATTATGCTTGCCTCACCTGCTCATCTGTACATGCCTCATCTCTTCACCCATTCCTTGCCCACCATCATCTGTGTTATGTTGATGTCTATTGTGTTTTTTTATTTTTTCTATTTTATTTTATTTTACTGTGATATGTTACATTTCTTCGTGACTTCATTTTGGCTTGTTATTTGGTTGTTTGTGTTCCACTGCCTTTTTTATTCCTAGAAATAAAGGTAAAGATACCACATAAAATATAATTTGTCATTGCAATTTGTTACAACCTTCCCCCAACCACGTAATGATAAAAAGTTGTGATGTTCATTTTTTATATTTTCACAACTGTTCAAACCTGAATTTGGGTGCCCCTGTAACTTATTATCAAGAATGGAATAATATTGGTATAAGACTGATGATGCTTCAAATTAGGCCTAGTATAGAAAAAAATATATTTTTACTACTGTTGTGGTGTCATTGCTTACGGAAAAGTATCAATTTTTATGACTCCAATTACATCATTTCATATCAGCAACCAAGATCTGCTACTGTGTTTTACAAGGCACTATAGTGGATTTAACTTTTCGCATTACGACTTGCCGTTCCCTACTCGCTATTGCATTCCGTACGTGAGATCTGGTTTGTATCAACTTGTCATTCGCGTCAAGGGATTTCGTGTGTCCACGCATGACCTCGATA
>Ga0210059_1017360_pt1 | contig 10264 bp, 7 predicted proteins | sample Ectturendosymbi2_FD_188042 | JGI IMG/M metagenome (GOLD analysis project Ga0210059, IMG submission 188042) | Ecteinascidia turbinata endosymbiont from Florida, USA - Sample 2 (SPAdes) (version 2) | ecosystem: Host-associated > Tunicates > Ascidians > Unclassified | place: Key West, Florida...
GTGGGGAGTGCAAAGGACGGACAATTCGTCTACACCTTGATGCTGAACGAAGCTGCAGGGATTGAGGGGGACCTCGTTGCGACTAGAATCTACTCGAAAAACGGAGGTTAGTTTTAGCTTTTCGCAATAATTTGAAAGACCTTATTTTTTATGTTACCAGTCTTTTGCTTTCAGAGAGAAGGGTCGTTTCTTGTGCATCCATGTGACTGATACAACGAACGTGATTCCTTTCTGCGTGTGCTCTGCTGTTTGTTGCGCCGTGCTGAGCGTGTTTTCCCTGGAGCTGTATATTGCTAACTTGCCAACATTTTTATAGCTATTGAAAGTACAGGAGTCACTTTGTTTGATTCTTGTCGCTCTTTGACTTGAGCGCCTGACTGAAATGCTGATCTGGTTCTGAATTATTTCACGACTGTGTCGTGGTATCAAACTCGATGAAAAGTTTTATAAATAATGGAGTTATGTCCTGATTTTATGGGGTAGGCTAATATATTCTCTATGCAAACTGCTTTTTAGCTTTCATCAAAAGCCTTTTTTAGTTGGTGGGGATATTATCCTGTTTCTACTCGCAATAGGGCAAAATCAACATTATGCTTTTTCAGTTCATGCCGTCTTCTAAATTTGCGTTATTTTTAAAACCGTACAGTTTCGACCGACCGACATATTCCAAGCAATTCCTGGCAATTCAGCGGAACTGAGAAACGCAATACCCCATGCGAACAGCCACTCATCAATGGCTGAATTGTGAACTGATGTCAATAAATGAACCCTTTCTTATTGTAAATTGCCTTAAAGCGATTGTTTAATACTTTTGTAATCGTTTCGTAAAGGAATGTTACAGATTATCCGAAGGAACATGTCTTGAGGGACTAATTTCTATAAAACCTCGATGCAATATGCTTTTTTCAGTGCGTTTTATGGAGCACGCCTGCATGTTCTTCATTTGTTAATGAGTCTTCAGTGTTCTTGCACAGACAGAACAACGTCGTTTTAACAGCTGTGGAAAAGAGTCTTCGCTGCAATTTTTCAGTAGTTTCATCCTCGTCATTTTGTTAATAAGAAATGACGCATAATTTCCTGCGCCCCGCAGACGAACACACTGCGTAAGTGTGAACTGGAAAAGTAAAGGAAAAGACACGACTTGCATCTCCAACCACTCTGATGTTTGCAGAAAAGGAATACTACATCACGTTTAGTTCGTCGGGTGCTGCACATTTGAAAGCTCACTTGCAAAAGATTGCTGTGGAAGATGGTATGAAATGCAGTGTTGAGGACAGGACCGAAGAAGGGTCCATACTAAGTGTGCAAGGCCCGAAAAGGTGAGGTTTCGAAGTTTGGGCAATGCGTAAATCTCACTGCCATACTTAGTTTTAGCAGGTTTTTTTTAAGGCGTTTTAGTGACCCGATTCGGGTCCCTGGAATCAGAGAAAATAATCATCGGGTCCCAAAAATCCGAGAAAATCGGGTCCCTACAGATCCATACCGGGTACCTAACATTTTCCTTAAAAAAAGTCTTGGTTTTAGGATATTGTTGTATTTCAGTTTGGACGAAAAAATTAGCGCTCTGAACGTCTTACATTAGAAGAAAATGCAAACAATTTGGTTGAATTCATGCTATTGCCTGTAACAGTTCAGATAAAATTTGAGAATATTGCGAATCACATCTAACTTTATTTTTTTAGCGAACAGACTCGAAGGTCATGTTGAAGTCTCTGCATATTATTTCCAAACCCGCATCATTCGATTCGTGCACCAAAGAGTAACGTTTCAACGTACTTTTATACTCCAGGTCATTCTAATCAACAAAGCGCAGACCCAAAATTTGTTATTAAGAGTTTGTGGAACAAACCACGTTTTCAAGTATTTTTTTGTATTTTGCGTTTGCAGTCGGTATGAAAGGTTTTCGCCGCGCTTAGAAAGAAAACACTTGTATGTATTCATGCACAGTCGTGATCTGCTGTCTTCGATCGTGAAAGGCTGCGATATTCTGAAAAAGCTAAAATATTCTCAGTGGATGCGAGATTCCATTGCTGATTGTGATGCTTTGATTGGCAGGTGGGTTCTTTGTATGTGTTGTTTGTCTTCTTTCGGGTGCTTTATTTTCACGCTGTGTTGTTGGCAATGCAATGTAGACTTTCCTTCGTGGGCGAGCTTGGTTTTGAAGTTCATTGCGCCACCGATGACGTGAAGATGATTTATGACGCAGTCATGGGCGAAATGGACAAGCACAATGCATGCGTGGCTGGTTTTCGTGCCATGGAATCTCTCAGTTCTGAAACAGGTGCGAGCGAAAAAAAATCGAAAACTATCAGTTTTAGAGAATCTGCTCGAGGCTTTTTTTGTCTCTGACAAAGATGTGTTCGGGTCAAGTTTAACTTTTGCCAGATGCAAAAGGGCTTGAACTTCTCAACATGTTACAAATCGAATCCTATGGCGAATGTCTCTATTTTAATCACTGCATTTAGAGTAACGGGTGGTTTCTTCATATAAGCATCGGTACTACCTGGCTGTAAGTGTATTTACATTTCAAGCTTGGCAAAGAACTATGCCAATCTCTTGTGTTTTTTGCAGCAGGGCCACTTGATGCGACGGCGTTCGTTGCATGCATGAAACTCGCCGACGTTTATGACCAGGCAACGTTGTTTGTGTTGCAACCTCTCCGCTGGCGTTGCGTTGAGTGTGCGATTCACCATGAACGGGATGTGCACGAAGAGTAACACCCATATTGTGGCGCGAACAAGCAATAACAGAGTGCTTGCGGCGTGGAATCTCTGCCTGTACTAACTTGTGAACGATTTAACGTAACAATAGCGTACGCGAAGAGTGATCACGGCGTGTGATCTCTATTGTTGCTTGTTGCCACAGTGTGAAGCTTTGCGCACTTGCCGCTCGCTCGGGCTTTCCGATCGCAACATTTGCTGCAATTTTATATTCGTTGCCTGGTCGTGAACGTCGGCAAGTGTCATGCACGCAGCGAACGCCGCCACATGGGTAGCTTTTGTCACGTAATTCGATTTCTCTTGTGACGTACGTAATTCATTAAAGCAAGCTCAAAAAATTCATTTCTGCGCTTCGGTAATGTCTGTAAAAGTGCTGCAAAAATCCCACAAGTATCCACTGAACAAAAGTTTGATCAGTTGCATGAGCAGGGCATGATCAGCGTACTACAAGTTGTCATATGATGCCAAACGTTTTTCAAAATATTATCTGTCAAATTAAATCCACCCCGAAGTTTCGTTTATCCACCGAAGGCCATTCTTTCCTGCTTGTTAACTATAGATTTGCGTGAGACAGGTATGTTGCTCAGTAGTTGTGGAAATCCTGTTCACACAGTTGGTTTTTCAGTCTGGATCGACAAACCTTGATGCTGCTTTTAGGATGGTTATTAGAGGCGGCGACGAGGCGGTCGTCTCGAGCCCCCTGTTTGAGAGATGCTGTGGGGCCCCCTTCGAGAGTTTGAAATTTTTGCATTGTTTTGAATTTAGTTCATAAATTGGAATGTGAAACAAATATAGTTTGTTCATCCACCTAATCCCACATCTACCTTTCGCAGTGGCGATGATTTGGGGCCCCTTTCTGAGACTTTGCCTCGGCCCCTAAATTCTAATATTCACCCCTGGCTGCCTTTTTTCAATAATACATACGAAGGAATCATATTCGGCAGGTTTCCATCATTGGGGCCACACCATTCATGCTTCAGACAACCCTTTGCAGGCCAGGCTGTTTCAGTTTTGCAGCGAAAATGGAGAGTACCTCGGCAGTGAAGCGCTTCGGGATTTGAAAGAAAAGCCTCTCACCAAGACTCTTGCTTGCTTCACTGTTGACGCGTAAGATTGCAATTAGATCTTCCAGTAATGTGTTTTGCAAGTTGCAATGCTTGCGATTTGCAGTGTTCCACTGAAGAAAATTGCCATGAGGAGGTTATCGTCAGCACCCCATGGCATATTGTGCTGTTGTGGCAGCTGTAGTTCTGCCCACATTATTTTTGATTGGAATGTGGGTGATTTTGTACTAATTCAAACTCTTGTTCCACTAACCAGCTGAATAAAGTTAATTTTCATCTACAGGGACATTCCTTTGTTCGGGCACGAAACCATTTGGCGCAACGACCAAGTTGTGGGGTTCCTACGTCATGCAGACTTTGCTTATGCGCTTGACACAAACTTAGGATACGGGTAAGTCAAGTTGAAACAGATCTGTGTTCGGAAAAAGTGAGCGTTGTTCTGCGGTTAAGACGTGAAGCACATAAAGATGAAAATTTTATTTCTTTTAACCAAACTTCATTTGAAGCAGGCCCGTAACTATGGGAGGAGTTGAGGGGCTTATCTCCTGAAAATTTTTCTCCTCCCCTGGAAAAATTGTTTGGAGATAGTTTTAAAAATTTGGGCCCCTCTCAGAAAGTTACGGGCCTGATTTGAAGACTTTGCTGTCATCTTGCAGTTGTCTCAGTTTCACAATTTCAAATTGAAATTGGAAAATGTAAAACGCACCAGCGAGCTACTGTTTACGTTGTTAATTCATACGGAGGTTGACATGCCAAGTGTTAGCTGTACCATGAGGAGACAAGTATTTGCCGTTTTATTATTGCTTGTTGTTATTCACGCAGTTTGCTGTAAATCGGAGAAAGATATTTTTGAGAGAACAGTTTTTATGATATTAGGACCGTATTGTATAAAAAAAACGGTTCTAAAAATCTTGACGTTAAATAGTTCGAACTATCTGAGGAATGAGGAATGTGTTGTTTTCATCACAGACCGAATATTCTTTTAAACGACCGAAAAGAATTAATCAATTCGGTCATAATGTCGGAAAATATAGAGTAGTGAATGTTGTTACGCCGAGTTTTAATACTATTATGGGATAAAAGTTCCCGAAATGTCTCAGCGAAAAACAAATCTAGCTGAGGAAACCACTTGAATGGAACTTTAAGCTGTTTCAAACCCCTTGCTTTCGAATGTTAAAGGGCGTTCAAAGCACGTCACTTTCATTAACATTAATAAAGCTTTTACCAAAACTTTCATCTTTGTTTTCCGAGGTGTGTCTGATTGCTCTAATTGCGCTGTCGATAGGAGAGCGTCAGTTTCCCTGTTAGACTTTGCACTAACGTCGATGAAAAGTTTTACACTTTTCCGCAACAGTTTTTCTTCCATGGTGTATCTTTCATATGGAAAATCTCTGAAACTAAGTTGGTCCGCCGCCAACATTAGGCTAAAAACAGGGTCAAACTGTCGAGGGTATAAAACAGTTTGGCAGCTCGACCTTTGTAAGGTTTATTTGCCTTATACTCTTTTTTTGTAGAATGAGTATGTAATGGCAGCGGGTAGACAATGAAAAGAGTGTCGACGGCTGTTCGTCGATCCTCGATATCTGTCCCCAGCTCTGCTGGACTTCTTGTCTGAAAGCATGTTCTTTGTTAGTAGATGTTCTTCAGAACTAGTTTAGCAGCATCGTAGCAAGTATCTTTGGGCGAGTAACCTGGTCAACGGTAGGTTAGAGAATAATCCCGTGGGCGCTGAACTTTTCCCCAGTCCAAGTCGAGAAGAATACTTTTTTCTCGTTTCGCAGCCAGTGCGAGGTGTGCCCGGTCAATGCATCCGGATCCCCAGGCGCAGTACACAAACACAAAAGTAACGATTACAAGTCTGCAGCCCGAGGGCCAATGTAAAGAGCTTGCGGCCGCTGCAAGTGGGCTTGAATCTGAGAAGCTACGTCCCCTTACTTGATGCGTATGGAATCCAATATTGGCTGAAAGGTCGAGTCGGGAAAACATTGGATCGAGGCTCCGTTATAAAAATAGGAACTTGATAGCGGGGTGTGCGTGAAATTCTGTTGTCATAATGGTCACTTGCGATATTGAACTAAATAGAAATCCGAGGAATCGAGGTTATCTGTAATTTCGTCAAAACTATACGTTGTCAAGTTATTGGTATTACACTTAATCGTTGCAGTTCTCGTTAAAGAACCAAAAAATATTTTAAACACGTCTTTTTGACAGAAGTTCGTGGAACGTAGCAAAGTAATCACAAACTTGGATTTAGAAGTAGACCAATTATTGGATCGTTAGAACATAATCGGAATTTCGAACAATTTCCTTATTAGCTTGGTAGAGTTTCCTAAGACCAGTTTCTCGTGACTGTCCGACAAATGTTTGCTGTCGGTGTTTCAGCTTGATGATGCCTTTTCACTCCTGCTGTGCGCTGCGAGTTTCAAGTCACGTGTTTGGCCACGAAAACGTCCAACTTCTCCAGTTTTTAACCTTGTCGAACCCTAAAGTAGCTTTTCATTTAAGTTATGCCTAAAACAGAAACTCTTATGTCCACTTCGGTGAAACAGGCCTGGTCCCCGCTACCACTGATAGAGTCAATTGTAATTGAATGTAATTAATCACATTTTGGCGTTATAATTGTATTCAAGTAACTAGTATCCACAAAGGCGACGAATTTGAATCAAGCAGGTGATATTTTAATAGAACACTATTTCACGTTACACTGCGCATCCCCAGTCCTGAAATCTTATGAGGATGCGCAGCAGTGTTACGTAAAATCGATTTCCTCGTTTCAAACATTTGCTCATAGATTCAACTCAGTCGCCTTGGTAGAGACTTGAAGTCACTTGAATACAGACATGTGCAAAGTTTGAATCATCGCGAAGTGAAGAAAGCAGAGCCCAGTCGACCGATTCCTCGAAAGCTTACAGAAAACCTAAGCTTTTAACTGTAACTGAGAGTACTGTAATCCAACCCATAAACGTGATCGGAAATCGTGGCTTGCGAATCATGTTTTGCCTGCGAAGCCAATTGAGGTGTTTACTTTAAATGGTCCACGAAGCCAAAAATAATGGTCCACTTATGCCGGAAAACACCTCAAGCGTTAAAAAGCAAATGCACTATGGGTAACCCTCGCTTGCCATAAAAATGGCCAGCGAGGGCAGTAAGCTTCCCCATTGCTACCATAGAAGGTGTACTTGCAGTAACTATTTTGTTTGTTTTGCCATCTGCAACGTGTTTGTGGGAGCACATATGCTGTATTTTGAGGTGGCAGGACTAGGACTTAAGTGGAGAATCAGTTGCTATGAACTTTTTTCACACTAACAGAAATGTCTTGGGAAAGATTTTTCATTCACTGAGTTCACTTCATTGTGGAAAGCAAGCATTTTTTACTAAAGATGAAGGGAAATATTTTGGAACGCAAAAAAACTGCAGACCGTGCAGTTTTTCCATTTGAACCCCCTTCGGCAGTTTGCTTCCATAGATTTGACGTTGATGGCCAACCAAATTGTGATTGAAGTTGGAGTTGTGTTGTGATAGAGTTGAATGAAACAAATGTCATATGGGAATGGGATTTAAGTCTGTTGGATAACCAACGCGTAAATGCTGAATTGCAACCCGGTATCTATCGTGGTTTCGCTCAGATGCGCAGGGAACTGGGAGTGGCGGAGAAAGCATAAACCTACCTAAAATGAAACACTGCTTTTCACCACATAAATAAACCCGACTGAAATGAAACTGTTTGAAAACAGACCACGTTCACAACAGACCAGTTCATAGCGGATATGTTATGAACTGGTCTGTTATGAGCAGGTCTGTTATGAACGTGGTCTGTTTTGAACTGAAAACATTATCCACATGTGTCAGAACAACCTGAATACAAGCGAAAGTCGTGAAAAAAACGTTTTCTGTATTTTGCAGAAAGTTTTCATGTATGTTGTGGGTATAGGCGCAAACTATCCACTCCGAGCATGTTGTTTTGTTGTACACACGAGGTGCGCAAACGAATGAACATAAGCTTTTTAAAAGGTGTGCAGTAGTTTCTTAGTGAGAGGAGTGATATGGCTCTGTAGTTGTTACACATGGTTTATCTGACTTCCCTTATAAATGGGGTCCCCGTTTTACGCTTTGAGGTTAAGTGCCTTCTTTTATGCACAAGTTAACTTGTGGGCCAAAAAGGAAGATAAAGGTTTTTACTCACTTTAAGGATTTAGTGCTCCGTGCGTAACATAATGTGTTGAGAAATGTTGCACAGTGGAGAAAATAAATTGTTTTAAGCGAAGGTTAAAAAAAACTTTGGATGATTCTATTGAAAGTAAAATAACGTTGTCTGCTGCTTTTAACGAAATATAGCACTTTTCACACAAACCCAATGCTACTCACATGCCAGCCCGTGCTGCTTAGACAACTTGCGGAACAGTTAACAGCAGACGTTGATTGAAAACCCACGTCCATGAGTCAAATTTCGTGAATAACTGGGAAAACCAGCTCAATCTATGGCTTAAACCAGACCTTGGTAAATGTAGTAACGTACGTAAAACCACTACTTTTTGACTAAAAACAGTACACACCATCTTAATAGCGCGTTGGATAGAAAAGTGGCTTGTGGGAATGATCACTCTTGGACTATCCCTGGCCACACTCGCTGTTCCATTGCTGATTTGTGGTCAAACGTCACACGCACCTAAAGATACAAAAATGTTCAATGTGACGCAGCTACGTCAGCCTGCCTTCCGTCGACGACAAGATACTAACCAGCGGCGAATACGCGATTGAACGGATGGCAACCAAATATCCAGCTAAAGTCCACGTGGTCAGTCCATTCGATCCGAATTTCAAGAGAATTCGAGGAAAATACGATTCTGGAGTTCAGGAAAACTTAATCGAACGTCTGAAATCACTCTGACCAGTGCAATTGTTTCGTTAAGCTGCAGTTTGTTAGCGATCAAACATACGAATCAACAGGTGTGCTGCTCACCTTTTTGCACTCATTTTTGAAATTTTATTTGGTGTTTTCACCGTTTGGGGTGTGGGCAAAACTTTTTTTTGACCTATATTACTAGCACTAGGCAGCTTTAGAATAAAATCGGCAGAAAATGCACTAGCATTAAATAAAACTGCTTAGTAGTCCCACAGCTACTGTCGCATATCAAGCACTGAATGACCTGTTTTTGGTCAGTTCATCAACGGCAACGTCACAACTTGGACTAGAGCAGTGAATCTAAAAACCTTGGGGTCGGTAATATCAGAGAGGTGATTTGACTATTTTACAAGAAAGGTCTTGCTTAATAGCAAGTAATATTGGCAGTATTTGAATGCTTTAAATGTCCATGAAATATTTGCACTTCCCAGTCGAAACATTATTCCTGTCGAGAAATCTGACGTAACAACATCCATTTCAACATCAACCAACGGAGCTAGACCGATTCAGTGGTTTTCGGCAATAGCCAAATCGAAACATTATTCCTGTCGAGAAATCTGACGTAACAACATCCATTTCAACATCAACCAACGGAGCTAGACCGATTCAGTGGTTTTCAGCAATAGCCAAAGGCGTACGATAGAGGAGCAGAAGCCCTATCGGTGTGAACAATCTAAAAATCAAATGAATCAGTGTCGCCAATGGTGATGTTTTTTTTCAGGGGAAAAGTAAACTAGGTACTCATTGAAGTGTCAGTGGAGGAATGTAGCGATTAACATTTAATCATAGTCCAATTTTTGAAAAAATTGTAGTCCAATAACTGTGGTTCAAAAAAACTCCATCGATCAGCTAGAAAGGTGGGTATTGACCTTTGGAATGCAGAAGTCGATGACCTGTGTTGGCAAAGATTGAACGTTGAACATAATCTTCTAACTTCATATACAGTAGTTCTGCTCTCTTCATGCCAGTATCCGGCAAAGCCATGCTATCTGATCGTCGGCCAGCTATTGGTCGTTTTAAATAACACTTTTTTTCTAAGCGTGAAAAAAATTTGTGCGGTCAGTGACGTTGTTGTTAACATTTTGTTTCGTCCTAATTTTGTCAACTGAAGGAGACTGAGATGCCTTTTGAAAATTAGCGGGGTTAAAAATAGCCAAAAGCTTTATATTTTTTTTTTGTTGAACAGTTTGTCCTTTTCTATCCTCCCTGCTTTTAGCGCTGTGACCAACAGATAAAGCACTGCATGAGACCCGTACCATATGACACACATATTATTTCCATAGAAGCAGTATGCTTGTCATTAAGAAGAATAAATTAAAATGGTTGAGATTGAAACCGACGATCTGCGTAACACTATAGAAACCAATTACCCACATTATGCGAGTAAACATGGACCCAGTAAAGAAAGGTTAGAGACAAGTGCCTGGGCTGGCGACACTAACTTCAGGTTTGCTTTCAAATACATTACTGCGACTAACAGCTTGGCGATTGGTTGAAATTACCTTTTTCCAAATCATCGCCTAGCGAGCTAACGATTTGCGTGCGTGTTGATTGGTTCAGCCGCGCTCGTTGAGTCG
>Ga0210059_1017361_pt1 | contig 10263 bp, 10 predicted proteins | sample Ectturendosymbi2_FD_188042 | JGI IMG/M metagenome (GOLD analysis project Ga0210059, IMG submission 188042) | Ecteinascidia turbinata endosymbiont from Florida, USA - Sample 2 (SPAdes) (version 2) | ecosystem: Host-associated > Tunicates > Ascidians > Unclassified | place: Key West, Florida...
TCAGCAGCATCACGTTGTCCTGAAGCATCTTGGACGCAGGGATGTAGGCGTGCGTGCAAGCGCAGTTGGTGCCAATGTGACGTAACAAACTCATACTGGAAACTCGTCTGGAATTTGTACTGCGACAACGCCTTTTTCTGTTGTGTGATTTTAGATTATAAGCTATGACGGCACGTAAGACAAACCTATATAACTTTCAATCAAGGAAATAATTGCAGAAATGAAGCGATCGCGATAATACAGGAAACCTTGAGGAATACAAGTGTGACGCGACCACCCCAGTCCCGTTAACACAACCAATTGAGCGCCGTCCAGTGGGTGGTCGTGCTAGCGGAGTTCCACTGTATATATATAACCCAATAACATTTTTGAGGTAGATAAAATTTTCTTTAAAAATTAGTTTCAGAAAAATCAGCTTTCCGTACCAGATTCCCGACGAAAATAACACTAACCTAACCTTAAACCTAACCTAACCAAAATTTAACCTACCTCATTTACCACGAACATTTGATATGTCCTAAATAAGTATGGTAAAAATAATAATTGTACTCATAGCAATTCAGAATTGCATTTTTCTGTTCACAACCAAGGACAAGTCAGCCAGACTGTTAGTAAGAACAAGAGCATTTATCAATAACTGTTGTGAAACTCACTTTCACTTATTACGTATGGATTTGCGTTCATTCATAATATATAACACTACTGAACAGTTTTTATTTTTCTAATGCACTTACAATATAAAATGGCACTCAACAAAACTATTAATTAAAAGCACATCTTACGACTTGCCAAAGTCTCAAATCGAATGAGTAATTGAGTTTAGCGTGAGCAAGCCTGGAGTTACTCGAACGAAATGTAAACAGAACTAAGAAGTGCTTGATACGGTTTAGCTCTTATTATCAGTTAACGTTTTAAGTAACTCGATATATACCGACTTTTCTTTTTGTTATTGCGTTGATTCTGTTTTAAGTCAGTTATCAAGAATTGTACGAAATAATTAGCGATTCGCATGAAAGTAGTATGTACCAAAATGTCTAAATTTGCATCTTGGATGTAAATAGTAGGCCTACAAGAATCAGGCGCGTAGCCAGAATTTTTGATAGGGGTTGGGCAAACAACAACCAAGTGTCAACATTGAAATATTCAATACCTCTTCTTTCTAAAGCATCATCCATGAAGCGTCCATTTTTCTGGTGCTTTCAACTGAATAATTACGTTCAGATTTAGTACAATTCCAAGCTTGCACTTTGGATGAAAGCCAACTTTTGCTTGTAAAACTTTCTCGCAAAAGCGCTTGTGACAATCTCGATGCTATAAGTGCAAAATCTGCAGTATGCTTTGCGCAGCCAATGTTCCACTTGAGCAAGAAATCATTGTGGCCGCCATCACGACTGCACTTCTTATATTTACACGCTTCTAATGTTCAACAACATACGTTCAATCGAAGCCGAGTGACAACTTTGCTCTAAAACACGCTGTCCAAACTTTTTCGTCCAATGGCCACATAACATATTGCACAACAGTTTTGAGGGCGGGACATATCACGCAACGAAATTCTTTCGGGATATGTAACATTCTATCGAATCAACAAATGTTTCGCAAAATATTCTTTTTTATTAATGACAAAATGTTTTCGAGGGTTGGTTGAAATGGCTCCCTGGGCCGGATTTGACGTGCGGGTGGTAGTTTGGAGACACCGACTCTCGAAGTAGGTTTACAACACGTGCGCACATATAAGACGTGGATCTTGTCCAGTTCTTGAGCGAATGGTTGACGTATGCAGCTGATAGCGTAAAGGCAAAATCCCTCAAAGCGTTTGAAAAAATGTTTGTTTTTTTCAACGCTATGAAATGCGACTGCGGTAGCATTTTTGAACACGACTTGCGCTAAGCTTGCTTCCCAGAAACGTTCAGCTATTTGACTACCTACTGTATTTGGAGTCAACAATATAATTCACAAAAATGATAAAGCCAATACTGTAAATTGGAAAAAGTTACACAACACAAGTCCTCTGAACAAAATTTCATACGTTCGACCTACTCGGTCTTCATAGAGTGTGAAAATAGTCCTTTCGTTGCGAAAACGAATTCGCACCCAATTATCGCCACAGCTCTTCACTAAAGTTAAGAATCACTTGGCGCTGCAGCCTAACACAACAGTTGGTTCGTTTAACTATCCCAGTTGTTCTATCTGTCCCAGTAGTTCCCCAAAGTATGGGTCGAGACCGAAACAAGGGTGGCGAAGGGTCAAAAACTGTGTCACGACGAGGCGATTCCAATCGGAGTTGTACAATGTCAATGTTACCACTGCTTGTTTTTGTTTGTCTGTATCGCAGGTAAGAAAACAACATGTTACTGCCAATAAAAAAACGAAATTAGCAACTTAAACTGCCAAAAATCATCCATACAATCAATATGTTTTTCATACGTTGTATTAAGCTTGGGACGCGAGGTGTTCACCAAACTGAGGTTTGTGTCGCGCTAAAAATAATTTGGTAACCGTTAATCTAGCCATTCTAGTGTAAACGGTCGAAGTATTTTTCAAGCCATTATTGTCTGAATATGAAAATGTAATCGACTGGGAAAAAATTCAATTTATTTTCGTTTTAGTCACATGCGCTTCATCGAGAAAACCGATTACAAGGTATCTGTAAGTAATGGCAGTGTCAATGCCCTCAGCACTTACAAAATAAAAAGCATATTACTACTTTTCCTGCCACCGAAAGGAATCCTTGCCCAGAAGAAAATACACATCAAGATCTTACAGAGTAGCCTATATATTTCGCTTGCTATGTAGTCATCATCAACTCTGCTCTTTTACGTTAGATTTTGTTGTTGCCTCTATCAGTTGCAGCTAAACGATTTGAAAATTACTGTAGAACAGGCTAGCAATTAAGGCTCCACATAATTGCGATTGAACCGTCACAACCAGGGTTGGAGAAAATGGGGCCGGCGGGCCAAATGTGGCCTGCGTGAACATTTAATATAGCCCGCACCAAAACTTTCGTTATCCTATACAGGACGAAATTCTGTGATAAGCAGATACTTGAAATTGTTAATGAAAAGAATTAAGCATCTCGCACTTTCTCATAGTTTTCTCTCCTTATCTTCCTCAGGAAGACAAGGGTACAATTATGAGATAAAATTAATTATTTTTGTTGCTCGCCGGCGCCATTCCACAACATGTGTGGCCCATGGCAATAAATAGGTTCCCTACCCCTGACTTAGATGTTGTTGAAAAATGTCTATGGCCTACTGTAGATGTGCAATAAAAGTCTGATTGTTTGCATCTATCGTAGCTCTGTTATCTTCGCTGCAGAGTATGCTGGAATTCACCATTTGTTGTCAGCACGCACAAACACTGTGACATCAGTGTCGTGAATAAATCAAAAACACACTTTGTACAGACTCTACACTCAACATCTTAAAACGACGAAACATGAGGGAGAGGATTGTGTCATGATGCTGGTTACGAAAACGAAGCTTCTTTCATACCAAGCAGGATGAAATCTTCCGTAAGCTTACAGCTGTCACATGTCATCTAACGAAGCAGGATGTCATCTAACGAAGCAATCAATCAAATCAGGATGAAGTTTTTGAAACAAAAACTCACGTTTTGTGCGTACGTTGAATGATTCAACGCAACATAAGATCCCAAAATGCGGATGCATTACCGTAATAGGCATATAGGCTAGGCATCCTGTGAAGTTCAGAAAATTTTCCACCGACGAGTGAAAAGCTGTTGAAACTTTGTTTCATGAAACCAGGTCACCGCTGATAGAAGCAAAAATGTGGAACGTAAAACAAAAGCAATAGTTTTGGCGCTGTGGTCAATTCTGAAGCAGATTAGTGACAAATTCTTCGTTTGTATTGTTTTTTGAAAGAGGTAACTGTTTACTGCAACTGCATGCATGGCCACATCATGTGTTGTTATAGAAATAAAATGCAAATATTCCGAGTTACAAACATCAGGTCACTTGAAAATTGCTCAACCAACTGTCGTATACTATTGTGTGGATAATGCAAAATTCATTATTTAGTCACCACCATATGCTTTCAACAAAACTGGATAAGAAAGATCTTGGTTGCGGGTCAGGAAGGGTATCATCAACATCAGCTTCTACATTGCCATAAGCCATAGGTAGCGGAACCGGTGCTGCCGCATGGGCCTACGCCCACCCACTTTTCCTAAATATCGTAAATTTAAGTAACACAATTAGTATTGGGTCCAGTGATAAAGTAAAACGTTTAATGAAAAAAACGTTGCGTAACTTTGGCAGTATTTTGTCGATATTATTTCTACCACTTATTTGTAATTCTACAGGATTTCGTAATTCTTAATGCACCGAGCACAGTCTGTCACCCTGCTATACATCGCTTACCGCATTGGTGTTGTTGAACAGTGTTGCCAGATGGTGTACTACAACACAATTTTTCACAAAGATGGTGAAATTTTACATGCTTGTGTGCATGGGCGTCGGAAGGAATTTATCCAGGTGGGCCACTAGTGGATTCTTTCAAAAGTTTTTATGCACTAATGGATACTTTCAAAAGTTTTTCAAAAATTTGGGTAATTTGAAGCGTTTCAAGACTATTCCAAAGTAGTGACATTTTACAGAATCTTACACGCAAAATGAAATATTTGACCGATCAATTTCGACTGTGTATATGTTTTTGTATTGGCAACGCTAAATAGCTATATTTAATTTCTGCATTGGCAACACAATTGGCATCCTTACGGACAACTTGTTAGTTGATACATATGCTTTGTCTTGTCTTTGCATTCCGGTATGTGAGGCAGTTGTCGAATGAGTATTCAGTCATGATAGTTTTGTGTTCAAGATGAAGAAAAGTTGTGATTTTGAATGTGTTTGAGACAGGTATCAATGCTGTGTCATTTTGGCTTGTTTTTCAAGCTTTGTTCATATTGTTTTTAACAGCCCAGTGGCTACTCTGGCATACGGGCTCCTGGGGATTCGCCCGAGTCTTCGATTACGATTTATATCGGAGAACGCAAGCTTGATTGCTTTGTATGTTTGTTCCGTCACCCATGGTCCCACTTCACTAAGTTGTTAAATCGGGCTCTTTTCTTTTCAATCTGCTGTCATTCTGGCTGGCACCGATAATCCTAGCCGGAATGAAAACAAATGGAAATTTCAGTGACGCAAGCTTCGAACGGTTTTATTCAGTCATTCAAAATGAATCGTATGATTCGCCCGAGTGACGCTGATGACCTGGTTCGTCCCTGTAACAGCCTATTTGAATTTGAGGTGGTTCATCGATATGTTGTCACAGTGGTGTAGTTTTGTCTAAAATAGTGGAATTTAGACCTTCATATGGTGTATAGGTAATGACGTCATATTTCAATGCTTGTGACGTCACAGTTGCCAAATCACACCACAAAATTTTGCAATAATTTCTTTTCAACGTGCACTTGTGCCTCTCCACTTTGAAAAAGGTTCCGCCACCCATGCCATAGGCGTAGTCAAGGGGGCCTTGACGGGCATGCCACCCAAAGTTTTGGAACATAAAGTCATTTTGTGTTAGAGACAAAATAGTGTTATTTGCCTAAAATCAATAATTTTGGACCCCCAATTCGTTTGGCCCCTCCAAAATTTTGGCTGGCTACGCTACTGTACATTGCTGCTACTTTTCTTTCTCCATTCATTACGTTTGCACTCTTTGTATTCGCAAACATGCTTGCACGTGATATATTTTTGAAAATGAAGAAAACTGTATATTTTAATTAAATTGAAATTAAAATCTTGGTGGGTGACAGTTTTTCAATCAAACTTCACCTAAGTATGATGGAAGGCCTAGTTTACAAACCAAACATTTCATTCAAGTTATCAAACAAAAATTGCTGAACTATCTTTTCAACAAAGTACCCGTATACTCTGCAAAACATTCTGCTCACTAATTATTTTCCAATATGCTTTTCGTTTCAAATGAGAATCGATTTCAAATTTGTCAATTTCTTGGAAGACTGTTTCATGGTTTTTACGTGTTATGCTAATGCAGGTACAGGGCACATACTCAAAACCACTAGTTATGAACATTTCATGAAATCTAAACCACTGGACAAAGAGACAAAATCGAGGCAGTTTCATAAACTATAACAAAAACCAAGTTTGACAAACATTACATGACAGAATTTTCAAAATAATATGTTTAACCACATCAAACCACAAAACCAAAAATCTTCCAGTTCATTCATCACCCCAAACAGCTGTGTTTTTGCACACCAACCTCTTGTGATCAAATAACAGCAAAATTAGGAAAGTGGCATCATAACATGCCTCCTGCACGTTTCGCAAGCGTGACATTCCTTTCCTCATTTTTGAAAATTTCCATGTCAGGCAAGTATAAATAACGGTGTGGTGGCTGTTTCTTCGCTTGATTCCTGATTCGATTACGAAACAAATCAAGGTGAATACTTACATAAAACTTAACTTGCTATTCTTTACTGAGTGATGTGAACGTAGATTTTTTATTCTTTACTGAGTGATGTGAACGTCGAGAATTAATAATGCAGAAAAAGCATTTGCAAAACTTTTTTGATGGTTTAATAAACTTAAAAACATTTCCTTTACAGATGAACAAGTTCCTTCTCCTTGCCATTGTTCATCCTGCTCCTTCTCCTTCCTTCCCCTTGCCATCTCGGTCTCATCCTGCTTTTGTCCGAGGCAGGTGAAGCAAGCTTTTTCCGTCGACGGGGCTGTTGGAGACGACGGCGCTCGTGGAGACGACGGCACTACTTCCGAAGCGTCGCTATTATCGACGACGATACGGAGATGGTATTTAAATAATGTTTTATGGAACATTTTGCAAATTAATGCGTATCTGTGAATATAGCGTTTCATACGAGTGTGGAAATGAATTGATAAATCATTCCAATGCGCCATGTCATGGACTGTGTTGAAGAAACTTTCAGTCACAGAAAACATCCATTATTTGAAAATCTCTGCACCTTCGTTATTTGAATTGAAATACACAGTTTCCTTATGTTCATAAGAAAAAATGATCTGTAATTGCTATTTTATGTGAAATAAAATAACAACTCAAGCTTGTCGAAAAGTTAAACAAACAGGTCTGATTTCGGCCTTTCATACAATTTCAGTTGTCTTCGGTGAAGGATTTGGTTGCTAATTTTTTATCAATAACGCAGAAAATGATGAAGACAATGATAATAGCAAAGAAGAAGAACCAGATGTCGAGGACGAAGGAGAAGAAATCGATTTGGAATAAAAAGTAAGATTTTGCCGTTGCCTACATCATATTTTTAAATTTGCATCATCTTTCCGAGTCAAGTGATGACATTGCAAATTGTGAAGCACTTTTGCAGAAAAAGCATTTCCGTCGTTTGTTAAGATTTTGAATATTCTTTAAAATATAGTAACGTTCGTTCAGAAATAATCTCTGTAGTATTTTTATTGATCGGTAACTTACCAAAAAACTTTATATCGTTTTTAGCATCCAAGGTCCTAAGCATCACTTCTTGTTTCAGATCAAGGCGAGACAGATTCTGAACAGCAAGCATGTGTGGATGGTTTTCAAACTATTCAAGTTTTTCAATCAACTGCTTGTGTTTGTCTCGCAAATAAATAAATAAAACCTAAAGAAGTGTTAACGACTGGTTTGTTTGAAACAAGAGCAAGAAAGCCCGTTCCTTAGACATTTAAACTGCCCTTTGCACAGGGGCACTGAGAAAAGTTGTCCCCAGGTGTATACACGAGTCGAGAAAATGTTGTGTGAAGAGGAAGTTGAGTGTAAGAGTACAAATCATTTCCGAGGTCACACGACGATTTAACTTTGTGCAAACATTTTTTGATCGCTTCCGCGCGTTGCTCACAAAGACATATGAAGCTTTGCCCATTTTCGATTCATAATTAAGAAAGTGCTGCTCTTTGATGTTATCTGTATAGGAGCAACGATGTTTTAACTAGAAAAAGGCCTACGTATGTTTGAAATATGTGAAGTCCTTTTTGTTGCGGCAGCTAGCCTTAGATGCGAGCCGTTGAGGAGCTAGTCCGCAGAAAATTAAGAGAAACGCGCGCCTAACGAACTTTTGCCTAAACCTGACCCTTACGAACTCCGTGCACCACTGGGCTGTAGTCTCTTATTCCCTACAGCAACGCAAACGGAGGGCAATCAATCAGGGCAAACTTTGTTGTCACAAATCCAACAGGCGTCAAACTTCAACGGTTGATCGTCAAACACGGTTTGATTGATCGTCAAACACGGTTTCTGAAATACAACAGAAGCAACTAAGCGATTCTACCAAACGCAGCAACAGCAAGCTATCAGACCGCACTGTCGATTAACTCAGCGTGGCAAGACAATTAATCTTTAAAAGCGCGACTGCGAATTAAGTCAGTTCAGCAATTAACAATGAAAGGGGGTTTGTTGCCGCTATTCCCAAGAAAATCTACGCGAACTAACGGCACAGCGATAAACTTGCCTCGGATGCACTGTGAGCTACAGACGTTCAAGATAAATAGGAATAAACATATGTTACATACCAATTGGTGTGAAATCCACAGCTCAGATCTTTGGTCTTTTCGGTGATCAGAAAAATACTCTCAGTTATCAGAATTTTGGTTTACACTCGAAGGCCGAAATGTTACTAACTCGAAATTAGACTGGGCTGTGGTTTTTACTGCACGTTATGCGAGGCGAAAAAAGGGAAAAACATTTGATCTTGGCGCGAGAAAGCGCAAACTGTCAAAGGCCGTTGCCGACCTACTTGACAACCATGAGGGCGATATACCAGGGGACGGAAGCAGGTTAATCCGCTTGCCGGGTCGCGGTATTGTGTAAGCAGGCAAAGACGGTCGAAGAACCTGCTGACCTACACTAGGAAGCCACAGAAACCGTAGCTGGCGGGAATCCTGCGATATCTGTACAGATGAAGTAAGTCAAATCCCCTTTGAACGTAGAGAGCTGCACACATTAGAAAACTAGTAAACGCATTAGCGCGGCTTGAAGCCATTAAACGCAGATGGGACATAAGTCGCTGCGCGCCGTTACACCCCCCCACAATTGCAAGACGCAGGAGTGCAATTTTTACCAGTAAAGCAAGCAGCAACATGCATATGCAACATTGAACAGTTCGAAATATTCTCAGCAAGTCGTTCGCCGCTGAGGCAGAGCCAAGCTGATTCGCCTGGCGTTTGTCTGTAGAGAGTGCACGCGCCACTTGCAAAAATATCAGTCCATGGTTCGCGGCAACAGGCGCCTCGCCGTTGCCTCTGCACTAAAACAGTCCATAGGTGCGGCTGCGATAGCTGTCTCTGTAAAAACGAACAGTCCATTGTACAGCCAAGCCGCGCATCGGAGGGACCGCTCGCGTCAATTGTCCGGAGCTGCGGTCACGAGGCACAGCTTTGCAATCGGTCGTTTGACGACACCGTTTTTGGTGCGGACCGAAACGGTACGCACGCAGCCCTTCTCATCGGGAAATGTTTGTAGGATGCGGCCGACCAACCACTGGCCTCTGGGAGCAGTCTTGTCGACCAACAGAACCACGTCGCCTTCGTTGAAATTACGTTGCTTCCCAAGCCACTTCGAGCGTTCTTGCAGCGTTGGCAAGTATTCGCGGATCCACCGAACCCAGAATTGGTCGGTCAAATACTGGATGTGGCGCCATCGTTTGCGAGCGTAGTTATCATCCTGTGAAAATATTCCTGGGGAAACGTTAAGGGAGTTCCTGAGAAGCAGGAGGTGATTAGGTGTCAAGGGCGCTTCACCTGTCGAGTCCATGCAGATGGGCACAAACGGCCGAGAATTTAGGATGGACTCGACGTCTACCATGAAGGTGTTGAGTTTCTCATAAGAAACGAGTTGTTCTCGTAGCAAGACGTTTAGAATTTTGCGCATGGATCTAATCATCCGCTCATAGCAACCCCAAAATGGCTGGCGAGAGGGGGATTAAAAACCCACTGGATTCCCTTCTGTCGAAATTGTTCGTTAATGGCAGCTTGGTTCCGAGCAGCGATCGACTCGCGGAGAACGCGGTCTGCTCCCACGAAGCAACCTGCGTTGTCGCTCAAAACGCTTAACGGTTTTCCTCGGCGACCGATGAATCTTCGGAATGCATCAAGAAATGAGTCGGTGGACAAAGATTGAGTCACTTCAATGTGAACTGCTCTGACGGTGAGGCAGGAAAAAATACAGCCGTAGCACTTAACGCTGCTTCTGCCCTGCTTTGCCATGAAAGGCCCGAAGAAATCAACTCCAACGTGAGAAAATGGAGGTTGATGAG
>Ga0210059_1017362_pt1 | contig 10263 bp, 5 predicted proteins | sample Ectturendosymbi2_FD_188042 | JGI IMG/M metagenome (GOLD analysis project Ga0210059, IMG submission 188042) | Ecteinascidia turbinata endosymbiont from Florida, USA - Sample 2 (SPAdes) (version 2) | ecosystem: Host-associated > Tunicates > Ascidians > Unclassified | place: Key West, Florida...
TAGTGCTGTAACAAGTGTTACGTGTTAGCTAACAATAGTGTTAAGAATGTGTCTGTAACCCTATGGTTCTGTCTTCAATGCAGTTGCAAAAAGTGTCTGTAACCCTGTGATTTCGCCGGCTTCAATGCCTTGTACTCCGTTCTGTATTGTCTGTTTTTTCAACCTGCGTTCTGCAGAGTGTGTGTGTTCATACTATGGACTTCGTGTCTGCTATAAACAAACAAATAACTAAATAAAATAAGTATGCTCTTATCACACATGCACACATATGTTCAGCCATGCTTCAAATAGAAGAAACAATGGCGTTGTTGCTAGGCAAAATGACGTAGAGCCACACCCCAACCAGATAAAAAACTGGAAAAATAATGGCGGCGTTGCCAAGCAATATGACGCAGAACCTATTAACAGATAACACTCAGATTAATGAGTTTTATGAACCTTATGGGAATTACCCCGGAAACAGAGTCCCTATAAATAGGACGATTTTAGCAATAAAGATGCAGATTGGTACTAGGACCTTCCGACGGTACTAACCTCCTTCTGGAGTATTAAAACTCTTAAAGTTTTTGCTTTGGAAGTAAAACCAACTCTGCCGCCTTGCAGACCACTTGGCTGGTTAAGTTGTGGAACCCTAGCAGTGCGATAAAGTACAGATTCGCCACTAGCTCCTCAATCAAGAGTTTTTGACTGAGTAAGTCCTTTAGACAGGATTGCTACAGTCAACACGTATGACTTTGTCCGGGTGAATTTATGACACTCAGGACCGTAAAATTGGAAACTCCAAAATACAGTTTCCTACCGTTTTCGAGAAAGCCCAAGTCAACATAAAAACTCACTTTGTTGACATTAAATCTTAAAACGCGTTCTCAAACGAACGATTTGAAAAACGTGACATTTACATAGGAAACTGGCGAACTCTGAAATTAATGACTAAACTTCTTGCCAAAAAGACTCTAACACGATCAAACTTATGCAAAAGCAAATCTGAATGTGAACAAGCTACTTTCAGGGAATAGAACAAACTTTCCTGGTTGCAGGAGTGATTGCATGAAATGTTCTTGTTTATGAATTTGATTCAAGAGAATTCCTTTATGGATCATTTATCGTATATTGGTGAATACGTGTTGTTGCTTTTATTGTGCATCAACTCAAATAAACAATAGTCAATAAAGAGAAAACCAATTGTGTTTACTGTCGTTAGAATATTTAAAGAGGTATCAGAAGTAGTTCAGATGGTTAAAGCAAGTCGTGAGACTTGTGACAACTATCTGAGACATGGGAATGAACCCAACACAACCGTTGGAATAATAATACATCCAAACCAAAACTAACCTTTCACTCTAAACATAAACAAAAATACTTTTGTTACACGTCCCGGTTTTCAATCACAAAAATATGGTATGCTTACCAATACATGAAAATGACCAGCGATGAACATGTACTAGGATTTAAATCTTGCGACATTTCAATATATTGATGAATTTGGATGTTGTCATTTTTTATTAAACAGATTTGGATTGGAATTGATTATTTTCTTTTGGACTTCTTTCAGTTTTGGAAGTGCAGATTACTGTAACTTTCAGTTCAGTTTTGGGACTGCAGGTTAACACTGGATTGCAGCTACCGAGACGTTGGGAAGCATTTGCTGCAGCCACAATGCTGCGTTGACCTGCGCCAACCAAAGAAAGAGTCGAACCGACAATCCTCAGCATAATAGCAATAGAGATTAGACATTTGACCAGGTTCGCTCTTCTACTGCTGCTACGAATTCTGCGTTATATGTAGCGTAATCACGTCGCCACTTGGGCTTAGGCTAATAACAGTGGGAGGTATTTGGATTTAAACAAGATTCGGTTTTCGCATTTGCATTTTATTTTGCAATATAGTTTTTGGTTTGGATTTGAATCTGAAAAACTTAAATCACTTTACTGGCATCTGGAAAAGACAAAAAAGTCACAGTATGAGGACCACTGCTATTATCACGATATGCAAATACTACATTAAACCACAATAAGGTGTCAATATATTCTGCCCTACTGACCCCTCAGTGAAAGTAAAGTCTCAGGTCTCCCTCTATGCAAGTTGGGGAAATTTGATCCTTAAAATGCAGCATAGCACGACTAGACAAGCAAGACAGAAAATTTCCGCCAATCTTGATCATCACTGAAGCAACAAATGCTCATTTCTTTGTTTGGAATCGAACTGGGTTTGTTGGTCAGGAACTCAGAAATTTTGTAAAAATGGCTCTGACTCGAGTGACTGACTGTGACTCGAGTGGTTCTGTGAAAAACGTAACTCGAGTCGAGTCACCATTTTTCTCAACGTGAGTCGAGTCCGAGTCACCAAAAATCATGACTCGAGTCACGCTATCACTGGTATTTGCAGAAATGATACTCAACTTTGGCATTTTGTATTTCTGGCTATATTACCGACTGGTCGATCGCGAGTTATCAAGAAACTTTCAAGTCGATCCCAGTCGAAGACAAGTTGGCCACCCATCAGATAGACTAGTATATTATTGGTCTGCACAACACATGCATACCGTTATGCCACTCAGCACAACAAACAAAAACAGCATGCCAGCAATATAAGAGCAGCTTACTATTTCCACTTTGCCGTGCTGGAAAAAATTTTTCGATAAAGTAACACGAATTGTCATTGATTGTGATAAGTGCAGCACATACTGACATAATCATTTTGATTTTTGTTAATATAAAAACCATAGCAAAGAAAACACTACCATCATCGTTTGCGAAATCTTGAATAACTCTCAGAGAAATTTCGTTATAGAAATCAAAGAAATATCCTGATCCAATTTTTTCAAAAATAAATATCCCAACCCAATTCTGATCCAAAAAAATCGCAAGTATTCTGGAGGATATACAATCCTGATCCTGTCCATGCTCACCAGAGGTGAGCGGATATTGATTTTTTAACTCCTGATCCATATCCGATAAATTTTTTAAATATCCATATCCAATCCTTATCCGAAATTTCTGAAAGTTTGTATCCGATATCCATCTGTATCCGAACGCGACACTGGTCAAATGCGAAACAAACAGACAGTGGTTATAGGTCCACCAGTGGACCTCCATTTTTGAAAACGTATTCATCCATCGCCTGTAACATGACACTAATCCATGACAAGTGTGCAGTAAACTTAGTAAACCTTGATCTAACACTTATTAAACCTAAACCACACATCTAACCACAAAAGTTTCCAAACTTTTGAAAAAAGTAAATAAAAACTGGTACCATGAAAAGTGCAACCACTACAACCAAAATAAATGGTGCCTGATTATGGCAAGAGTCAGCACGAAAACCATTCACACAGTAAGACACGTTTACCTGACTACCTTGACAGTGCTGCTAATGTGACACATTCAGTGCTTTGTTCAAACTGTGTTGCTGCCAGCGGACCTATAGCCACTTCAAAAAAACATCCTGTCATTTTGTGACCCAATTCATAAAAAAAAACATCCCATGTTGTGCACTTTCAAATGTAGAAACAGAAAATTAGTGTATATTTTGCTGCCAGAGGTATAGCTCTGCTGTAGTTATTTTTCCATTTGAACTGTATTTTATCTGGCTTTGTCCAGTTATAACACTGATCTCGTGGTACTAGCAGTCAGTACGATGAACCTTGTCCAAAGGGAATTCCTGCTGTGCGAGTGGTCGTCGTTTGGGCTCTCAGCATCGTGTTTAGGCTGGGCTGATAGAGACGACTCTTTTCATGGGAAAATTTGGATGTAAGCTACAGCACTTTTTTAATACGTTTTGAAAACCAGGCACAGATTTACAATTAGGATTAGGGTTTTTGGTTATATGGCAAAGAAGACCCGCTAATCCAAGGATATATAGTCCTTGTCATATGAACAATTCCACCTGCATCAGCTAATTCCAAAAGAGCTCCAGCATTCAATCAATTGATAAAATGAAGAAATTTGTAACACTGAGAGCAGATCACAGTATAATAAAATATAGTAAAAGTACAGTATGTTGCTTACAAAAACTCCAAACTAAAACTATGCTTCAGCAAAGGTTGACTGCATAAAAAGCTGAGGTAGAACGTTCAAAATTCTAACCAAAAGGAAATGCAGCAACACTGAAATAGACCAGTGGTGATCAACAGGTTGATCACATCAATCTGTTGATCGCCGAGTGTCACTTCGTGGATTGCACCTGATTTTGCATTGAATTGACAAGCTGCCTAAAAAGAGCATTTTTCAATCAATATTCCAGAAAGTAGGCCTACATAAAAATTATCTATCAACTGCTTGGTCACGTATATTCTTTGATGCCTCTTGTGATGGCTGACCATAGGCTAGCTCGGCAGATGCCACGAAGGTATTGTAATACGTTTTTCTATTATTGCGTGGCAATCATGGTTAAGGTGTAAGTAACAGACACTTTGCCTTCTCCCTGTGCTTCATCACTTACCAAGGCGATGGTACACTGCATTTGCACATGTGATACTCAACTTTGGCAATTTGTATTTGTGACTATATCACCAACTGGTCGATCGCGAGTTATTAAGAAAATTTCTAGTTGATCCCAGTCGAAGACAAGTTGGCCACCCATGAAACAGACTATATTATCCTACACAACACACATAATACGCCGCTCAACACAACAAAACAAAACAGCATACCAGCAATATAAGAGCAGGTTACTACTTCCACCTCGCCGGAAAATATTTACGAAGAAGTAACACGAATTATCATCGATTGTGATGAGTGCAGCACATACTGACAAAACCATTTTGATATTTTGTGAATATAAAAATCATAACAAAGAAAACAACAGCACCATCATTTGTGACACGAATCACTCTCCGGAAAATTTCGTTATAGAAATCAAACAAATATCCTGATCCTGTCCTGATCCGATTTTTTTCCAAAATAAATACCCAAATCCAATCCTGATCCAAAAAAATCGCGAGTATCCTGCAGGGTATCCAATCCTGATCCTGTCCATGCTCACCTCTGTTATCCACCACACCTTTCTCTTCATATTTTCGGTGTTGCTTTGCGTTTGGGCTTTCGGTTTAGGGGTTAGGTTTAAGGGTGAGGTTTAAGGTTTAAAATGATAAGTTTATAACGCAATCAGTCGAGTACAGCACAAACTTCCCTCCGACCCTACCTTGCCGCAGAAACGAGCAGTATTTCCAACATTTTCATCGCGGGTAGTTGCCTAAGGTCAAATGTGCAAAATCGGCATCCTTTTATCATTTGACTTCTGGCTGCAACTGTTTGCCTTGCACCTGCACCACAGCTGTGCTGCAATAGTAAGCTGTTTCAAGCTGCAACCTTCCCTTGCTTTGTCGCAATTGCAACGAACATGGAGATCTTGAACCGAAAACGGATCATGTGCGTTGGATTGATTTGCCTTGATGTAGTGACTATGTGCAAGGATTATCCACTGGAAGACACTGAAATTAGGTGAGAGACTGAGAGTTGAGCTGGCTGGGCCTGCAGATCTGCCTCTGAGACAGGGGTGCCCAAAGTTTAGTGCGGCCCGTGGGAAGAATTTCTGAGGCCACCGTCTGGGATCATAACCTACTTGTTGTATTGCTTATGATGAAGAAAACTTAGTAGATATTTCCCGAATAACCCAAAGCTATCACAGCAGGCTTCCAAACCTCGTACCCCTTCTATGTACAGACCTCTTTTAGCCTAATAAAGACCAACAAGTCAAAATTAGTTGCTTCAAATACTTTAGTGCAAACATACATTGAAAAATGTATCCCAAGCCTTATAATCAGTTTTTCATAACACGTGAATAACACAAACAAGCCTACGTTCTTGGCTAGTAGTTTGTAATCGTTGTGTTAAGTAGTGCTGTAATAATAATTATATCTTAAGGAAGTGTGAATTGCATCTTGCATGTATCGGTATGGTCGGTAGGTGACGTTGTGTGTATTTATTAAATTTGCTAGTAGTGCTTTTATGGCATTTCTGCTTCAAACAAAGTCAGGTTAACATTAGTGCAATGCAGGCTATGCAGCTTGCAATTTCCATATTTCCAAATGTTTTCGGGAACCAAATGAGTAAGAAAACAAAGGCGTATTCAAGGTGAGGGTCACACATACAAGCCATATGAACTAAGAGCTCCATTGTGTTGATATAACCAAATAAATTTTTATGATATTTTACCCTACAATACACAATCTTAAAGCTTAAGACAGCAATTTTGATTTTATGATTCTTGAAATTTATGGACAAAGGTTACTATATGGCAGTGGGAACAGAACTGCCTGTGGATCTTCATATTTGAAAAGCCTGTGGATCTTTCATATTTACCTACAGAACCACCTGTAGATCTTCTTATAATTCAACCGCCACTTGTAACGTGACAGTAACGCACTACAAGAGTGCAAGTAGGCTTTGGTAGAAATGTAGTAAACGTAAAAGGTAAACCTAACCTTAATGGTAGCCCTAACATGGGCGCCGGAAATATTTTTTCCAAGAGGGTCACCAGGGAATTTGTAAAAAATTTTTGTAGGTGGGGCCAAAAGTGGCAGAATTTGTTTTTTCCCAGTCAAAACTGAGAAAACAACCTGTTTTTGTTGCAATTTTCTAAATCCAGGGAGGCAGGCTCCTCTCCTTCTGATGCCCATGCCTAACACTAACCATAATCCCTAAAGCTAAAGTTTGGAAAATTTTGAAAAAAGTAAAGAAAAAGTGGTCCCATGAATTGAAACGTGCAAGCACACAGTCACCAAGGTGAGAGCCAAACCGTAAACCATTGGCACAGCAGACGTAAATGCTACCGCTATGCTTCCACGATGGTGGTACCTGAATGACAACCTTAGTGTTTTATTCAAACTGTGTCATACGAGGCAGTAAAAAAACAACGATTATTTAAATTTTTATTATGCTAGACTTACACTCAGATTCATTTTCAAGTTTAATTATAAGTCCATGTTTAATCTTCTTTGTATGTGATAAATAGCCACATATATTGGATTTTGAAAACTATTATTTTCATTTTATTTTATAGATCTCGTATATATTATCTTTCAAAATCTGCTTCCAAGGCTCAGTGATATTATTTTTAGCCAGAATTCTGACTGTTTTTTGTTCTGTTTGTCATGTGCACTTGATTTGGAAATATTTCTCTTTTTATTTTTTTGTTGGAATGTTTTCCTTTACAAATTTTGATTTAAAGCATGTTAACACCTTCGGAGCTGGTAGATTCCCTTTATATCCCACATGAGTCACTTTCCTTGTGTCACTTTGCACTATCATGACTCGTTAGCCGATTGAGCCACAGAGCTGTTCAAACCCTCTAAAACACAGGAAGTCTTCTAGTTTAGATAAAAAAATAATTGGAAAGTTTTGGATTTTGAGTTTTTTGTGGGTGATGTCATAATGGGGGCAGGTTTGTACATTTTTGGCCGAGGTCACCAGGTCCTGGGTGCCAATGCCAAGAGCCAATTTTTTGACTCAATTTTTATTGGAAACTAGGATATAATACAAGTCTTTATAGCCTTTGATTGGCCATCTAATGCTTCATGTTCGAAAGTAATGGCTAAAAAACAAATTTGGGTAAAAAAGCCCAAAAAGATCTTTTACCAAAATTTTGCTAAAAAAGCAAAAACTTTTTACCCAAAATTTGTTTTTTTTGCCATGACTTTTGAACCAGAAACATTAGAAAGCCAATCAAGGTCTCTAAAGACTCGGATTATAGCTAATTCCCGATAACAACTTGAGTCAAAAAATTGGCTCTTGGCGTTGGCACCTAGGGCCTGGTGACCTTGGGCTAAAGGTGCAAACCTACCCCCATTATGATATCACCCACAAAAAAACAAAATCTAAAACTTTTCCATTTTCAAAAATCTAAACTAGAAGATTTCTCGTATCTTTAGAAGGTTTGAATAGCTTTCTAGCTCTATCAGCTGGTGAGTTGTGGTGGTGCAAAGCGATGCAAGAAAAGTGGCTCATGCGTGATTTGAAAGTACGAGTATATATATATCATACACTGGCTCCCAATGTGTTAATAAATTACCTATTGACTTAAAATTTCTTGATTTTGTTCATGTGTGAAAAATGTTCCAGGACAACTGCAGTGTGCTGGCAAAAAGGAGGGAATGCTGCAAACACCAGTGCTGTTTTAGGACTGCTTGGTGAAGGAGTTGATTTCTTTGGAACGACTCCTTATGATCAGACTGATTTTGCATCTGAGTTGAAATGGAGGTTAATTAAGTATTTATTGTTCAATGTGTTTGTGTCATGGTTTCTATTCTTTAGTTAGCTGTATTGTGTTGATGTAAATTGAAAGAGTTCCAACCACCTTTATTGTTACATGTAGCAAAATTGTGAAAATGTGAGGTTGAGAGTGGCAGTGTCTATATTAGATTTAACATAATCTTCTCTCAAACCTGATTGATGAGTTTTTAGATGGTAATTTCAAGAAAGAGCTTTGTGACAAGCATGTGTTATGCTGTTCATTTACTATTATAGAAATGTGTAAAAAATGAATCAATTTTTCAGCTGATATGCTAAGAAAGAAAATATGCAAAATAGAGATGGCATGGGCTGCTAATGGTCTGGTTTTTGAGTGGGCTGCTAAGGTTGAATGAGCAGGCTGCTAACAGTATTTTTAGCAGTTGGATCTTACAAGGGTGTTGCTGCCTGCTGATGTTAAAAACTTTATTTTTGAGTTAGGAAAAGTACATGCTGAGTGTGAAAAGGGAGTGAAACCACCCGGTTTTTCCTTACTGTTGCTGCATTTTCAGGTAAAGTTGTTCCTCCCATATGCGAGCCCTAATGAACTCCCTCATGTGCAACTGGCAGGTACTTTAAGATTTTTCCTGGTGCGTGTTGCTGACTCTTGCATGAACACGGCAGACTGTGATTTTGGTGCTGAGTGTCTTCTTGGAGGGAACAGATTATGCAACATGTTATGATGTGTTACTGCTTCAGAAAAACTTGGAAAAGCATCTGGAAAAGTACCATGGGAATACTCCATTAGTAAGCAAGTCTCGAAAAAGCAGCTTTGTTTCTGGTGGAAAAAGTATTCAATTAAGCCATGCATCAACTGGTTACCTTTTGTGTCCAAGGGTTTAGGTCTTGGGACCCTTTTGAATATAACTGAAAGAGAGGAAACTTACGAACTAGCCAGATCTTTGATTGAGCAACTACATAGATTGTGGTGGTAGTTTTCGTTCAGGTTCATCATATTTTTTATTTGGTGCAGACCACAGTTATAGCAACTCCAAAAATTTGACCATAAAGAGAAAGCTTACCTCAAATTTTTCTGAAATTAAGATACAGAAGAAAATTACTAAGACTTTCATGAGGTAGACAAATACCTCCAGACCATGTTTTCTAGCAACATATGTGAGGAACATAGCAATTGTGGGATTAAATGTGCTTAATTTTTGGAAAAGAAATAAAAATGAGTTACCTTGTTTACCAAGGTGGGTATGTGTGTGATGTGCGTTCCAGCCACGTGTGCTTGCAATGAAAGAGTGTTTTCATGGTGTGGAAGGGTTTTTCAACAAAGGAGAACTCACCTCAGTGCAGAAAACTTAACTCTGTTTTAGCTTTGAATCGCTGGCATTCATTGAATAAATGCTACGTTTCTGATGAGATAGAGCAATAGTAGGTCTTGTTTGATGAATACTTACATATTTTGTAAAAAAATTTTTTGCTGATTGATTCAACTCAATCGCCTATGTGGAGACTAGTTTCTTGAAAATTAATAGGTGTTTTTTATATATACCAAATCACTATTGCCTTAAAAATTAAATTTTGTTTGTTTCATATTTGTAAGTAAACCATGTAAGTGTTTAGTGGACTGTGGGTGTTACGTCCAAGCAATTCCTCCGGCCGAGTTTCGCGCATTCCTCACGCGTTGATTAGTGCAGCGCCTGCGAGCCGAAGAAAACTGTTGGTGGCAGCTCGCCGCGTGGTCCTTTGCTTTCGAAATGTGATGCGCGTTGTCGTGCAGTCGAATTTCTTTTGGCTTGTAATATTGCGTTGTTTCTGATCGAATTTGTTTTCGCCAGGAATTTATTCGTAACTGCTTGGTCCTGGTACGGACAATTATCTAAAAGCTTGTTTTCCTTAAATCTGTGACTAGTTATGTATCGACTGGCCGTGCTTTATCGACATCTATCCGTGAACGTATCGCCGCGAGGCAATACAACAGCTTTCTGGGACTGGTCGCAAGTTTTCGGAGACAGGACTTTTTGAGTACCAGGCTTATATCGAACTCTATCTCAGTAGAAACCAGGATCTCCTCCTGGGTGCTACA
>Ga0210059_1017363_pt1 | contig 10263 bp, 6 predicted proteins | sample Ectturendosymbi2_FD_188042 | JGI IMG/M metagenome (GOLD analysis project Ga0210059, IMG submission 188042) | Ecteinascidia turbinata endosymbiont from Florida, USA - Sample 2 (SPAdes) (version 2) | ecosystem: Host-associated > Tunicates > Ascidians > Unclassified | place: Key West, Florida...
GGTCGCACGTGCATATCAGTGTTGAACATGATCCGGTTTATGGATCGCGATCCAACCGGATACTGCAATTTAGAACCGGATCCAGATCGGACTGGTTTCCGAAAAATATCAACCGGATCAGATATGGATATCCAAACTGCATTGATCACTGCAGTATAATGCTGGACCAGAGGTTTTTATCGGATATAAACCGGATTGGATCAAATATTTGGAGAGGTCTACCGGATTAGGATCGGACCGGATTACTTAATGAAAATTTTTGACTGGATTAGGATTGCAAAAATCTCCGATTTTTCAACATTAGTGCATACCACTCTTACAGTAGAACACTCAGTTTTCATGCATTTTATAAGTGTGAGTTGCAGCGCGATCTGATGTCTTGTTGAAGTCGCATAACGTTACAAAGGCGATAAATATTTTCTTGCACATGTCCGTTTTTTAAAAAAGCTACAAATCTTTTTAATGCTACTGGGCATCATGAATGCACCCCACCCCCATCAAAATCTCCACTGATATCCTCTTACCAGCAGCAAAAGCATTTAGCCTAAATTTAGCGTAACCTACTTAACAAAATGATTTCAATCTATTTTTACTGTTGGTGGGGGTGGAGGATGTATCCTTTCAATCTCCCTTTGTTGCCCCCTGCATACATACCCACGCAGAGTTGTAAAAGGGCTTCATTTTGAAACCTGAACCTGGCCCGAACCCGACATTTATTTTTTAAGTCCGATTTAGGTCCGAAAGCCAAATTTACCGAGAGAGTTAAGATATGCGCAACTGCGGAGTAACAAAAAACGTTGTGTGCAGATGTAGTTGCAGGTACACGGTTTATCACACCGAAAATAACAACCACCTTGACCAAAACACTGGCATAATTTGGCACAAACGTAGCATGTTAGTCAACGATAATACTGCGGAATATAATGTTTCTCAAGAATAAAAGAAACTATCACGAAACTATCTACGATGGCGCAATAGGCATAAAAGAAACTTTTCTTGACTAGCGCTACAGACATGGACATGAAAAGCCGGCTTGTAGGCTTCTTAAAACAAGACAAGAATCGCATGAGTGATTGATCTTTTCGACGCAACGCCATCGCGTGCTAATTTCCTCACCGCTGTCGCCTTCTCAAAAAGAGTGTGGGACTAATCCCAGCAGAGAATAATAGAACGCAGCTGTGTTTGCAAACAGACTTGGCTGAAGAAAAATCACTGCACTCACAGAAGACACCGCGGCGAGCACAACAAATCTACGTCACGAAAGAAAAAAATCGTTACTCTTAATGTTATAAAAATATTTTGTATGCAGGCCCAAAATATTTTGACAAACTTAAGCCCGAGCCCGGCCTAACTTACAACTCTGCACCATATCAGAAGTTTCATTCTAAGAGTTCTATTTTCATAACGACACAAAAATATATTTGAAATTTAATCACAATGCACAACGGTGAATTGGCAAAAAAGTACCAAGTTTCGCCTTTAACGCGAAAAGGATGTCCAACAAAACTAGATGTGATGTATCTGTAAAGCAAATGTTTCGCACTTGGATTAAAACATTGCTGCATTTTAGGTTTGGTTAAACTCAAGTAAATCTGATGACTTGCGAACCAATGTATTCGGCACAAGCACAAAGTGCAAGAGTCAAGGAAAAAATATCTTTTGGATTTTTTGGTCACCATTGTCGCGACATTACAAGAAGTTAGGATAAATGTATATTTTATCCTTATTTTCGGGTCAAATCTCTACGTTTTGAGCTATAGGTCAATATACAGCTAAATAAATACTGTAGGCTACTTCTCCAACGTCTTGACTGAAATCCTTTTCACTAATGGTTGAAAACAGTCTCTTGCGAAACTCCCCAACCCAAAACTAAGTCTCCACAATAGTGCTGCTTTTTGTCTTCGGCAAAAGCTTCGCAGGGATTTGCCTGAAAATCTAACTTTCTAACGTTAGATACACTAGCATCATGAAATTATCGGCTGTCTGTTTCTGCATACGTGATCACCAACGTTAGCCTACAGAAAGCCAGTTACATTTCTGCACGGAACAATTCACGGCTGTACTGTAGTCTCTCACATGTACAGCTGTAATACTCTCACTGTTACAAGAAAAAAATACTTTCTAACAGTATACCATACAGGGTAAAATGTCGGACAGAAGCAGTTAACCATCTTTCACGGTCTCTAGAAACTTGAAAAAAGCTAAAAATTATTTTATCGAAGCTAAAATTTATAAACTAACAGAATCAATGACACCACGCCAAACTCTATTTCAACATGCACTTGGCTATGTGTGGCCTACCATCTAACATGAAAAGCTCTTCACACAAAACGAGACAAACATCGCTTTTATTTTTTCAAACATCTCCAAAAACAAAACCTAAAGAGAAAAAGTGGGGGGAACATGGCATATTGTGACCCCCCCGTCTGAAAAAGTGGGGGGACACGTCCCCCGTGTCCCCCACCAAATTGCGCCCATGATGATACCGCTCAAGTAGTGTTGTTAGGCAGCTACATGAGTTCTGAAAGTTAGTCTTTGTCAGCAAGTAAACAAACACAAAATTTGTTAAAAAATACTGCAAAAATTTTGCAATAGCAGCTAGTAATAAATTTTGTTAGATTTTTCAATTGTTTTATTTATTTGTTGTTTCTCAACTTTCAGGTATTGCTTTTAGCAGCAGTCACGTTTGTGCAAAGGCTGATGCAACTTTTGAGAAGAACGTACTTTTCTGCTTTTAAGCCTTACGCTCATGAGTGCAGCTGTGTAGCAGAAAACTTTACTGCTGGCGTCAGATTGTTGACACATGATAGTAAATGGCCTTTTTACCAAGTTTCCTAGTGCGTAGTTTTGTGACAAGCAGCAGATGACCATGACCGGTAGACTAACAAGCAACAGATGACCAATAGACGCTGATGTCAAAGTGATTTTGTCGTCATAACGTGGCACTTGATTGTTGTAATACGCGGGATGGCTGCTATGTGAGAAAATTTTCACTGTTTCAGCATTTAAAACCGACGGTTAATTACGTCTGCTGCGGCTCCAGTAAAGCAACTTCTTGAAAATATGAGGAAATTTGACTCCGAGCCAAAAACATTTGCCGACTACTGGCTTAACCTAATCAACAGACAATCCATCAATATGAAAATATACTTTTGTTAGATTTGGCTTTAGCCGTCAGTTCTATAAATTTATGGATTATTGTCTGTTCTCAAATCGTTGGGTGTTGGTGCTGACAAGTGTGGGTTGGTGCCATCAGGAACAAGGTCTTAAAGAAATTAGAAATTAACCCCATGTTGTGAAGGTAAACAGTTTCCAGTTTTAGTACACTACAATCTGTTTTTATATGATTGGAAAGTGACATATGCACAACGTCTCGCATATCATGACAATTCTTCTTCTTGTTGTCCCATAACCCTATTTTTAGGGTCGTAGGATGGATTGCTGCACCAATTGAGTTCATAGTTGTCGGTTGTGTGCGAGTGCCTGGGTATCTGCCGTGGTTTTCTTTGTCCATTCCGTGATGTTATCGCTCCCTTTTTGCTTCTGTCTGCCGCGTTTTCTTTGTCCTTACACCGTTTCTTGGAGAATAATCTTGGAGAGCCAATGGATCTTGTAATGTGTCCGTACCATCTTAGTTTTCTTTTCTTCACTGTGGTAAGTAGGTCTTCGTAATGACTTATGTGTTGGGTGATGTGGGCATAGTATAGGATGCCGAGCACTCTCCTAAGACATCTCAATTCCATTGTTTCGATCCTTCTTTGGAGTTCTGTTAATGTACAAGATTCGCATGCATATAGAAAGATGGAGTATACCAAAGCATGCAGGAGCATCACTTAGTTTGGAGAGTTATGTTTTGGTCTCTCTAGATGGGTTTAAGTTTTCCCAATGCTGCTGAATTCTGTGCGGCTATTGCAAGAATCTCAGGTTTTGATCCTTCCTCAATGACAATGGCACCAAGGTATTTGAACTGTTGTACTGTCTCAAGTTCTTTCCCAGCCGCTGTTATTCTTATTGTTATGGGATTGGCACTGTTTGTCATCAGCTAGCTTAGTCTTCTCGGCTCTTGTATCCATGCCATATCTTGAGGCTGTTTGATCCAGGTTGGCTACCAGGCGAGCAAGTTCTTCTTCACTCTATGCCAAGCCATAGATATCATCGGCAAACCAGTGGTTGGTGATAATGCGTCCTCCAATGGTGATTGTGCCAGAGTGTTCGCTGAGTGCGTCAACCGTTATGCGTTCAAGGAGGATGGCAGTGTTGGGGACAAAAGACATCGTTACCGACTCCGATCATAACAATAGACTTTATGAAATGAAAACAGAAGCATTTTTATTATGATTAAAAGATCCAATTTCACATGGGGTAAACAGGGTTCCCTCGCCGTATTGAAAGTATTGAAAAAGCATTCAATTGTAAAATTGGTTTTCAAGACCTTGAAAAAGTATTGAATTTGGCCAAAATGTACATAAAGTACTGAAAAAGTACGGAAATTCCAAATTCAGCCAGTTATTTTTTGAAATTTTTTTCTCTGCCGCTGATGACAGTTTTGTAGAAGTTTTTTGCGTTGTGTCCCACAGATAAAATATTGTAAAAATGAAGATACTGAAGGCATTAAAGTTTTTTCATTTAATACTGACAAGGTATTGAAAATGTATGGAAAATGGGTTTTGAAGATGTGTGGGAACCCTGGGTAAAGTGCTTAGTTTCTCAATTTCGCTAGGTAAATTATGAGACTATCTCAAAGCAACTGCAAGAACATTTGTGCTGACATAAGCGCCGTACAACCACTAAATTGCAAAATGGAGAAACAATTTTCTCAAAGTTGGCATACAGGCCAGCTCAAGATAAAAAATATTTGTTTTGGCAAGTTCAAGGATCATCTACCCAGCAGTGCTTGAGCATTTGCTGAAATTTTAGAATTGATTTGTATAAAATAAATGTTTATCATAAAATCGGAATAATATTAAATATCTGCTAGACACTCAGCAAGTACGATAACTCACTGCGTGGTTTTAAAAACTTAGTAAATTTTATCAATAACGCTGTGCAGTATTTTAGCTCTTAAATATTTTAGTGAGTAGCAGGCTTATTGTCAATTTGGAAATTGCGTTTCAGGCTTGACAACATTACTTTGCCGTACAATATCCGGCTTTCGGCCAAAGGTTGCTCACCCTCAACTTTGCACCACAGGTTTCTCCGATTTTTGTCTCATATCAGAGAGGCAACCTACGCTTGCCATACTGCACACTTGTCTTGACAATTCGCTTTGCCTGATGGTGGAATAATACGCATCTTTGGTTGCACTTTGACGTCACAGTTTCAAAAAGATTCTAATTTACCAATTTTGACGACAAAATTAGATGAAAGATTTGGATTTTTCAAGAATTGCAGTTGTTTTGCTGATTCATGATATCGACATTCTGTATGTAACCTAATTTAACAGTTTTTTTGCGGACATATACGCAGTCTAAGTGAAGAACTGTATCTGTGCAGGTAATAAATTGTTTTAATACAATTACATTTAATCTCCTGTTTACCGTTCAGTTAAGTGAAAACGTTCGTGTTATTTTTGTTTAAAAATTTTTGTGCAATGAAAACAAACCCCACAAAGATAAAGTGGATTTAAACATTATTTATTTTATAAAATGAGACACGAAGTTGATGTATTGTGAAAAAATAAAATTTATTTATTTTACGACGCAATCTGGTAAATACCACAAGGTTCCAATAATGCCTCTTGTCAGTCATCGGCGAGCAGAACGAATAAAGTAAGTACTTGATAATGAAAATTATAAACCTTGGGCTATAAGGCAAAAAACATATACTGGGTGGTTTTGGCTTAATCGTTATGACATAATCTACGCAGGCGAGGACACACAAGGTATTAAAACACATGAGATACAAAAATTTAAACAAGATTAAAACATACTGCAGAGGCAAGAAACATTAAAATTAACGAGTTGCGATACCGCGTTTTGTGAAAGTGCTACAGGATTCAGAATTGAATTTGCAGATTTTACTGTAGAACTTAAGCAAATCTTTTGACGTTAGTTTTTGATATCCATAAAGTATGAGACTGACCAGCGTAACATCTGAAAGTGTTTGATATTCCTTATTTGTAGTTGTGTGACAAGAAGTTGAAAAATTATGTAAGTAAACGTAAAGATTAAGATTCTTGGATTTTCGACCAGGATACTGAAGTAAAAATGTATTTTGGTCTGTTTTGCACCACATGGAAAAAGACGGTAAGCATTTTTGAAAACTCTGAAAAGGTCTGTGCAGGTCTATCAAAACCAAACGTATGTTACTTTATAGCAGATTCAAACAAACATAGTCGAGAAATTCTCTTCATAATTGTTAGAAGGTAATTACAAGGAATTGGCACACTGTTGGCAGGAATCTATTTTAAAAACGACGACTTTTGAAAATTGGGAAAAAAGCGGACATTTAAGTGATTTAGACGTTGGTGAGAAGTGAAATCATTAAAAAGACGGGAAGGAATGTAGAAGTTGGAAATATTATATTTAGCATTTTGAAAAAGAGAATAAGCATATAAAAACGAAAATGTCTTCTAATGTATATTTGATTCAAACCAGATTATCAGTAATAGAAGTTGAAGATGTTATTTTGAAGCGTCCAAGAATCATTCTCACAATAAGATACCCTATACCGAACATTTTCATCAGAAGCAGTGTCAGATAGACAGCAGTTTTCACAAACTATGTTACCTTAGTCCGTAATCGGTATAACACGAGCGATAAAGCCACAGTGTAAGTATAAGTGCATATCTCGGTACAAGTTTAGAAATTGTTTTTTAAATCATGTATTTTTTGGACTTTATGGCAAGTAATTTTTATGTGTTTTTCGAGATAGCCACTCGCTGAAAATAATACCAAGGTATTTGTAAGAATCACGCCTTCAGCAAATTATTTTCGTTTAGCCATCAGATTACTTGTAAGAATCTGCTTTCAGCAAATAGTTATTTTTAGATAAAAGAGGTAGGTGTGGTTTGTTTTGTTTTCTCGTGGTTAATACTTTAGATTGATTGCTTAATTGGCTGTTTGCATAAAATTCATATCTAGTTATGTTCAAGGATCAAGAACTTATAATAAACCTGCTCATGGCAGCAGGAGTGACAAACAAATTTGTAGCTTTTAAGTTATGGTAAATGTGTGCAGCTTTAATAATCGCGCGTAAGCAGTGATGGGATCCGACCGGTTCGCAAGAACCTGTTCTTAGAATTTCTTTAATCCCGAGAACTGGTTGTTGACTTAAGTCAGGCATTCTCAATTTTTCCTCATGAACACCTTTTACTTACAACTTATTTTGGCAAACCTCTCATAGACCTGTTACTAAGTTTTAATAGTGAAAAACAAGACTAAAATTTGGGGAAATAACTAAAATCAATAATTTCCCTTGCTAGACTGTACCAGTTGGCAACACAAACATCAACCTTTGCAGCATGGTTTGTCACTGGAAACTGATAATGAGAGAACCTGTTGTTAATGAGTCTTGGAGTGAGAGAACCTGTTCTTACAAAATTTGAACAAACCATTGCTTGACTTGAAACAAACCATTGCTTGCATTGAAACAAAACATTGCGTGCATTGAAACACACCATTGCTTGCATTTAGCTAAATTATCGCTTACATTTGGTTAAAACGCTTGCATTTGACTAAGGCCATTGTTGTTGATTGTCAATTTTTACGTAGGCGTGCTTTGACGTGTTGTTTGTTCTTGTATGTCCAACAAACTGGAGAACTGTTGGAGCAGCGATTTCGGGAAAGCAGGTTTTGGCCCTTCTTGCTCCTGCACTCACACCAGTGCAAATATATGAATGGTATAGTCTTGAACAACGTGCAAACCATTGAAAGCAAAACACCACCATAAAAAAGTTCATTTTGGCGCTAAAAATGTGAAAATGTTGAAAAAAACGAGGCTTTGACAGCTTAGCAACCTCTCTGCATCGGGGATCTTACCGCAAGAATTAATGAAACCAAGAAGTTGCATAGGTTCAGACCAGGCAAAGACAATGCTGCAAGTAGAGTACTTTAAGCAAGAGATACAGTTAATCGCCCGCGAAAACAAATCTACGAAAAACATGATTCAATTTGTTGATTGGGAAAATTTTCCGTACTTTCGAGTCTAATTTTGTTGTTTTGCCATTGAGTTGTTCCTGTTCTTCGGTCGCTCGTTTTATAAATTTTTTGGCGAAAACGCCACTAAAGTTGAGCGACAAGTGGCTCACTGTTAGAGTACGTAAATATCTGTGTTCCCAACACGCTTTGATATGATCTTACTGTTGCTAAATCACTAGTATCAGGTTACACTGGAACAGCGAAAAGGCAAAGACGGTGGCCATTGACATAATGAAATACTGTATAAACAGATGCAAAGTACAGTCATGAATTAAAGCGAGTCATATTGCACTAAATATCGCGAGACAAAGCAATTATTACACAAAACAAAAGTCACGAGACAAGCAATTCATATTGCACCGATTGTATTATTTGCTCCGTTTCCGCCGCTCCAGAGATTATTCTCACCACGTTGATCCTTTTCCAAATCGTAGTGAGCTCATTGTCCCCGTAGTTTCAATCCACAGGAAGTTTGCATTTTGGATTTTGTCAAACATGTAACACCATAATATCCCTTCTGTCCCTTGCAAGCGAATTTACATTATAAGCAGAGAAGTGGCAGAAAGCTGTTTAATGAAGGATTTAAAAATTACGTCGAAAGCAACTATGAAATTTCCAAATCCAAGGATGAAACTTTGTTGAAGTTCTTGCTTTGTTAGAGTTCTTGATCCAAGGACGATCTCGGTCGTTTTTGCTCCTGTAGCTGACGCCCATGGTTAATGCTATAACGGCGGGCAAACTGCTGCTCGGAGCCACATGCGGCTTGCCGCCATGTTTTGTATAGCTTTTATAGCTGAATAACAATATCTCAGATTAATAGGGATTTGTTGCCCCACATTGTTTGTTTCATATTTACACGAGTTCGTAAAGTTAGTTGCCAGGGACTCTAGGCCATTTGATAACAAGGACAGTGAACCTAAAGCTCAAATTTGGCTGTTTAAGAGTCCAGAACAAAAATAATTTTTTTTAAATTAAAAAGACATATTGTCAAAAACATCCTGTCATTTTCCCAATGTCAGAATGAAAACGATTGCTTTTCGCAAATAGGCAATTGCAAGCCAGAAACTGGAAGAATAGAAAAATACATTGCCAGACTACTGGAGGAGGTCCAAGCCAGATTTGACCATTCGCAGGAGAAAAGCCATGCTTTGCATTCCTTCTAAATCCATTCAACATTAATTTAGTCGTGATGGCTGTCCAGTTCGCCAACCGTTTGTTGCAAACTTGTCTGCTGTAGAAATGAAACTGACCGACATAAAGGAAAAGGTGGCTCTAAAATATTTCAGTCAATGCCACTCTACAGTTGAGTTCTGGCGACTGGTTCCAAAAAGTAAATACTCAGAATTTAAAAGACCAGTGTACGACTCATTTCTGTATTTAGCACGACATATTGCTGTGAATTTTTATTCTCTGTAATGAAGTTCGTAAATAAAAGCATCGTGCAATCCTAACAAATGAACTCTTGGGAGAATTAATTCGCACGGATTTATTTAACAACGTATTTTCCAGATTTTCGTAGACTAGCTAATCAAATGATAAATAATGCGTTTGTTGTGTTTCAGTTACTGCAGGTTGTTTTATGTAATGCTTGCATTCTTCACCGCATTTATATTGCCACTACAAACTGATTTTGCGACTCGCTGACGTTTTTGGTTTTCTGCAAATGACTCTTCTGTTGAGCAAATTTTCCCACCCCTGCTGTATAAGTACAAAACAGTTTTCTGAACAATGCACAAAACCACAAACATCAGTTCTGAGTAGCACTGCAGCCAAAATGCCTTTATTAATCGAGAAAGACCTTTAGAGAATAAGTTAAGGCTGCTTTTTCTTTTTCATAAATTTTGCAACTACATTATACCTCAAGCAGATGAGTTAGATCTTCTGGCGATTTTTATTATTAGCCGACGTTTCGCCCACCCATTCAAGTGGGCTTCCTCAGGGCAATGTTTTTTAACCACGTATAACATGCAACTTACTAATAACAAGAAACAATGAGCGGTATGACGTACAAAGACAAAAAACGCAAAACTGACCATCACGTTATAGGAATGGCTGACAGCATGCCACAGAAAAATCGTAGAAGTGTAAAATGAAAACCGCTGGGAGATGAAGTATAACAACACAA
>Ga0210059_1017364_pt1 | contig 10263 bp, 7 predicted proteins | sample Ectturendosymbi2_FD_188042 | JGI IMG/M metagenome (GOLD analysis project Ga0210059, IMG submission 188042) | Ecteinascidia turbinata endosymbiont from Florida, USA - Sample 2 (SPAdes) (version 2) | ecosystem: Host-associated > Tunicates > Ascidians > Unclassified | place: Key West, Florida...
GTCCAGTTGCACCGAATAATCGTAAACCGGTACTTGTGGCCTATTCAGCCTCGTGCTGTGTAATGGGTGGGTGCAATGTAATTGATGCCATTGGCCTGTCACCAGTGCAGCATTGACTGCAAAAGTAGCCGTGTGGCCCACGACTCAAGCAAGCGGAGATGGGCGCCGCAGACCACTCGTGGCACTCCAAAGAGGTTCAAAGCGAGTACAATGAATCTGGCTACTGATTTGACCAATTGTCATGTTGCAATGAAAGCGTGGGGTTTTGCATTGCTAATTTACAGCCCACAGACCTTGGAAAGCACTTTCAAAAGCAGTCAAAAGAATAGTTCATTTGCGGAAGTTTTTTGTAACTACAGGTGAAAATACACACTGATGGATAGCTTGCCACCTTTGAAGAACTCACATGTTTTGTAAAACAAGCAGTTCAGCGTAGTAGCACCTTTTTTACCAAAATAGTGGAGAACTCGATGGCTTAGGGCGGCGATAGCTCAGTGAAAGAGTGTCCGATCCACAGTTTCTGAGTGAACCGCCGTAGCGATCCTGGGGTAAAAGCGTTCACCCCAACCGCCCCGACAAGAAGCAAATTTCAGGCTTCGACCTGTCGCCACTTGCCGTCACTAAAATCAAATTAAAAAAACACTCTCAAGAATTTTTACTACTCAAGTTTCAGCAACCTGTGAAATTTCAAATGCTACCAAAGTCACGACACTCTCGCAAGTGTACAAATGAATCGCTGATCGTGGATCTCTTCCTGTGATTGTTTTCGGCGACCTTAAAATGAGTCTTAGTGCAAATGTACCGCACTGGGTTGGTACTCTATGAGTGGTTTGCGTGCTTTAACAGGTCAAAACAGCCGGCAGAGGATTATCTAAGTTTTGGTCTTTCGAAGTTTGAACTTTACACCTTAACATACGTTTGAGATGAGCAGGACTTGGTGTTTGTTCATTTTTCGAAATTATGACTGGGTCTCGGTGATCTGAAGCGTGATGTTGTGCCTGCAGTGGAGGTGCAGTTGTTCACAGTTGTTTTGGCAAAAGTTCAAATCCGGTTCCGAACTACATCATTCAACAAGAACTACGCATTTTTTAACGAACAGCATGAAACCGTGTGAATTTAACTCTCGTGATTCCTGATTGAAATGTTACGCAACCTATAAAAAGAACTTCAAACAGTGGATTCTGTTTTGTAAGATTTTTTGTTGCTGTTCCACGTTGATTGTTGTTTTTGACGTAACAGGCAAAAACTGCACCATGAGCTGCAACATATCAACCACCGATACTTCAATAACATGGACGAAAGATGACAGCAAGATTGATTCCAGCGCGAAACAATACGTCTTGGTTGAAAAAAATCTGACTGTCATAGGTAAGAACTTTGACCATCAGTACTCAACAAGAAGTGTTCTTTATTTGTTGGTGTAACTTGGTCCAAAAGATACTGTAGTGTGTTGCAACAAATAACCAAGAGACAGGCTTCCTTTTACTTTAAACAATTTTGATCAAGAGCAAATGGTAAATAGCTTGAATAAAATCCAGCTGCAAGAAATGCCTTCACATTTTAATTGATGTAACAGCAGCGCATGACAAAGCTCGGAAGTAGAATTGTTCAAACGTGTCGATTTACCTCTCTTCAAACTCTGCTGCTATTAAATTCATTACCAGCAGCCATCACTCAGCAGCTCTCAAAGCTGTCTGGCTTCAGTTGTTTCTTTACGCTTGATTCGCTCGAGGTCCAGCAAATCTCGATCAGCTTTTCATTAAAGTCTTTTTTTGTAACAGCCGTGGGGAAACCAGACGCTGGAAAGTACTGCTGCGCAACTGCAGGCAACAAGGCTTACTGCGTGATGCTTGTCGTGAAAATGCCACCTGCACCAGCGGCGAAGACATCGCCAGCAATCTATGTGGCAGTCGTTGTCTTGGTTGTATTCGTCGTGGCAGTCATTGGCTTCTGCGTGTACAAGAGATACAAGAGCAGAAGTACAGAGCGCTATGGGTTGCTAAATGACCCGGTAAGCTTGTGAAGCTCATTGATGGGTGGCACCCTTTGGGTGTGTTCTGTATTTCGACGCGAGTTCGAGTTTGGTTCAAGAATCCTCTTCATCGATTCAGACCGGGTAGTTGACCCAAGGCGAGTTGAACCCGTTTGTTGCGATAAAGCAGATTGATTAATTATTTTACCCAAACTGGGTTCTCGAAGCGTTTTTCAATCACAATTGTCAACTTTTGTTCAGAAGCAAAAGGTTTCTTGGCTTGGGAATTACCCATACACTTCATTGAGTCAAGTCAAGTCAAGTCACCTCAGTATATTTACGAGTTCATCGAGTCGGGTTGTAGATTGACGAGCAAAACACTTGGGTCTCCAATTGATTTCTTGACTGGATTTCTCGTTTCCGCAATTGTTTGTTTTTACCATCTGTTATCGCTTTCGTATATGGCTGCACAAGCTCTTCTGAACAAACATGTTATGAACACGAGTTGAAACTACTGAAACGCCATCTTGCGGCCCTTAACAGTGCGGAGTCGAACTTTTTGGGTGAAAAGAAATTGTTATTGTGTTTTTGATCAAATTTATGTTTTCCAATTATTACTCAAGATTTTTCCAAAATTTTATAACACTTACTGTAAATTTAAATGAGTGAACGACTGAAAAAATACTTTTCATCACATCAAGGTGAACGTTTTATTTGTCTGACGCAAAATTTTAGCTTCCAATAACATGTTGGCGCCAACACAAATCACATATTTGTCAACGGGAACTGGAATGAAAATGACGCGCAGTGTTTTCAAAAATTCTGCAAAGTATTCGTAATTTTTGTCCGATTTTAAAAAACTTCCTGCTTGTTCGATAACGACCACCCTCTTACCCAAGACTATACTGCGATCGTTTTACAACGTTGGGGTCACTTCAGTTCAACTCTTGCAATGAAATATTTGCAGCTTCTTGATTCGAATCTTACAATATGTGATTTTGTTTGCAGTGCCCTCATTATGGCACTGTGATGTTTACCGAGAGTATAAATTTTAACTACCGAGCAAGCATCTTCAGCCCTTACTCAAATAGCATGGATATTTGTTCACGTGTTGTCCAAATCGTGACAATTGAAAGGAAACAAACCAATTGTTGCGTAACAAATGACTGCAGGCAAGAAAGTCAACACAGCCGACTAAAGCACAGGAAAAAACAAGCCAATTACGACTAACCTAACATCGCACAGAACGGTTGATAAAAAGAACATGAGAGACAAGTTATTTGATTTGAAACACCATCGAGATGTGTTTGGTAATGCTAATGTTGACTTATTTGATCACTCATAATTCCCAATATCAAGGTGGTCGCATATCTGCTTTACATTAGAGCCGCATATGATAAATCTTAAGATTTGTCTGAGCTGCAAACGCAGCAAAAAAGTTGAACTTGTAATTGCACGCGCTAGGGTTGAAGGTTATTATCGAACAAGCGTTAAGTTCACGTGACGGCCTTGTGGGTTCCATTCTGGATTGTAAGAAGTGTGAAGTTTGACTGATAAGGTGTCTCAGCCGTTCGCAAGAGCTCCTCAGGTGTTACTTTGTAAGACTGCACGATGCACCGTCATTAGTAGCTTCAATTGTTGCATCAACTTTTCACTGAACAGTTTCAACAGTGTTTACTACCACCGAGCGACGATTTTAACTCAGCGAGTTTGTTCACTATTCACCCTCAAGTCTGATAATCATGGAAAAGTTGTTGTGATTTGTTTCATAGTGACGTTTTAAGTTCCTGATTTGGTAAAGCTTGTACGAAGCGCTGATGAAGGTTTACCCAACAAAAGTTTCACAGATACTCAACAAGATTTCTGTAGCGTAGCAACTAGATCCATACAGCTCAAACTCATTCTATTTGAACGTCTTTGTAGTACTGAAGCGGCTGCAACTTGTGTGCGAAATCTGTAGCTACTCTTCTTGTAGGTTTTGTAACTCCGCCTTCTGTACGCGCAACTGTTTTCTACATTTGATGCAGCAACATGAGGTTTGGAGTTGGTGAGGCGTTTGGCAAACAGAAAAACGATATTATCAAGCAAAGGCTTGAACAAAAACTATCCTCGGCTCCATTTTCTGAAACTTTTGCGTGGCTGGGTAAATATCATCAGCTGTGAAGAATGCAGGAACGCACCTTACGGAACAGTTGCCTCCTGTCTGACGTGTTCAAATTTCAAGAGCAAAGCCAATGCGAACGTTGTCAACTGAAAATCTTACTGATGAAGCAGATAAGTTGGCTCTTCTGGCGATTTTTATTATTAGCCGACGTTTCGCCCACCTATTCAAGTGGGCTTCCGAAAATTCATTGCCCTGAGGAAGTCCACTTGAATAGGTGGGCGAAACGTCGGCTAATAATAAAAATCGCCAGAAGATCTAACTTATCTGCTTGATTTGAAACCTGGTGGCAAACGCTACAAAATAACAACATGAGTAGCAAAAATAACAGCATCTTACTGATGGTTTTGAGCTTGTGCATGTCTTAAATGCCTATAGTCAGGCGCCTCGGCTGTGCAGTTTGTTGAAAGACGTCCGAGCGCAGTAGTTCTGCACAAATGATTGCACCAACCGTCGGAATATGGTTTCTTTTATTCAGTTCCTATTTGTCTTTTTTCAGCACGCTTACCGGTCAACAGATGACAGCGCTTTCCGCGCCTCCTCCGACGATTACCTGTGATGCGAACAATCCAAGTTCGTTGCCGGATTCACAACCCGGCGTCAACTTTTCAGTCTCTCGCAAAGGTTGTGTCGTCTGCTTCCAACGGAGGGACTCAATCCGAAACTGTTCGACCGCAGTTTTCAAAAACGGCGTATCGTTGCTTGGCAACCGCTGTATTGCGTTTTCAAGGTGGCAAAAATTTAAACTATTCCGTAACAGTCACACATTTCGATGACATTAAATTGCTTTATCGCGCAGTGGTCTTCGCTTTCACAACCAGCTCCTTCCAGCCTGTGCGCGAAGCTTTGAGCTCTGCTTTTGTTGCCAATCGCTTGAACTCGTTTTGTTATTTCGTCCAGCTGTTGAATCTGCATTCCGCTCTCACGCTGTTAATTGTGAGCTTCCCTCCTTGGTACGAACGGATCACAAGCACGCACGAGCAGCGCTGTTGTTCCGAATCCTAGCACGGTTTTGTGCAAGCAGGAGCTGTTCATACTGTAGATGTTGCTTGTGGCGGGGTTGTGCAAATGTTTTTACCAGACAAAACTGAGGATGAATGAAGTAAAAACATAGTTGGGCTTCGCTTCGTAATTTTTCAGAGGGGTAAGAGGTAAAAGCGATTTTAACGGAAAAAGTTTGGTAAAATCGGGGATTCGCACACCAATCGTACAGTGCAGTGCTTGTCTGCTGTTAACCTCGTGGGTGTGGTGTCGGTCGTTCGATCTAAGTCCCTACTGGGGCCCTTACTGTGTCCCATCATACCGGGGTCCACGGAGAGGTCTGCCGAGAAACGTCGAGCGCCTCATGTAACTGCTGTGAGTTCTGCAGCAATTTATGGACTGCTTCGGCGTCCATAAGCGAATCACTGCCACATGATCCAGCACACAGAGTTTTGCAGAAAAATGTATATCGTAAAAAGCACAAATGGAACATTTCCAGGTTTATAATAACCAGACGCAATGGCACATTTATGAAATAAACAGATGGTGACAAGGTTGGAAACCGCGTTGAAGTCATCAACTTTCTTGGTGGGATTGAAAACCTTTTTCTAAACGCGACATCGCCTGTCGCAAACTGACAAATGTTGTATATTTATTTATTTCACTTAAGTTCTGCAACAAATGTCTTCTTGCAAATACCGAGCTTTTCTGGCCTGGTAAAATCTCTTGACAAGCCATCAAGTTTGAAGTTACTTCACACTGGAGTTGAACAGTGGCAAAACAAAAAACGCTGGTGGTGCGAAAGATGTTTCGAGTCCAACGCTTCCCGACGATGGCGCGGCGAGATGGTACTTCGTATACTTTGCTGAACTGTGATCATGGGCGTCGGAAAGGGGTCTTAGGTCCCCTGGATTTTGAAATTTGATATTTTGCTGTTAAAGTCACAATTAAAAAATGTTTTTCTCTTAGTTTCGGAAAAGGTAAAGTGAAGTTTTTCGACTTATGGTTCCCCTGGAAAAAATCATTTTGGCCACCCCCTGAAAACATCCACATTTGCCCCCCCCTTGAAAAAATCCTTCCGATGCCCATGACATGTTATTGACCCTGTACCTAGTAAATTCTTTAAATTATCTCGTATGATGTGCGTGTATGATGGAGAAATTCATATCCTGCTTTTGAACTGTATCAAGGAGGCCGTTGTTACTGGCAACAGATGTCAAATTTTTTAACGTCGATCCAGGCAAAGGTATTTTTGGGTGAAAGGATCGTAGAACTCTTTCAGCACGTTGAGCGTTTTGCGTGAGTGCAAGCCTTATGAGATATCAAAGGGGCTCTTGATTCATGGGCGCAGTGGTGAAGCACTCGTTCAACTCATTTCTTCGATTTAGTCCCCTTTGAAAGTAAGCGTCAGAAAAAACTTGAACGCAGAGTTAATAATTGCGCCGCAGAAGTCTTTGAGAAAAGTTGGACGCAGGGCGAACGAATCGTGCGTAGTAACGTGCTTTCTTTCTGGAAAAGATCCTATAGAGAGGACTTTGTTGGTGGATTACAAGTGCGAAGGGATTTGTACAGTTTCCTTAAGTCTAGGAGGTAAAGGTCCTGAAATACAAAAATACTAATCAATCAAAGGTCAGGTCGATTTGCCCAGCAATTAAGACTCGATTCGAGTCAACATATCTTCACAAAATTTGACTCGAGTCAAATAATTTTATGACTCGAATCAAGTCATACTATTACAACTGAGGTTGTCCTTGTTAGCCGATGTTTCTTGAAATGTCTTGTAATTACATGAGTAAGTAAGAATGGCTCTAACTGACAACTTCGTGATCTATTTCGAAGCTACTTGCACCGAGGCATCAGAACATCTTGTGCAGGTGCCCGCATTTGTAACAGTAAGATAAGAAATTGTTTGTGCAACCCGCGTAGTTCGATAGTGTTCTTACATGCAAATGCCAATCTTCAGCAAGTTTTTGGAGTTCGCGAAATCGCGCGATATTTTTGCTTGGAAAGAAATAGTTACGACAATTTGAGGTTTGGAGCAAAGTAATTTGGGTGAAAACCGCACAAGCCTGTATTTAATTGAATAGAAGTCCTGATGCCTACTGTACGTAGTTTAATGCCGGGGAAAGAATTACTTCGATAGTTGGGATAATTATCCCAATTTTTGATCGACTGAAAGAACAGACTGTGATTGAATCGTTTGTCACGCGAGAATTGGTAAGTTGTGTTAAACTTTGATTTCAAGGTAGGTCTATTGCTCCACCTAACGGCCGACGAATAAGTGTTCCGACATTGTGCGCTGAGGTCATGTTAAATGCCGCAGGTTTGCAGTGGATTGGTGCTATATTGATTCAAATCGACGGATTTGAAAAGAAAAACAGATTTGTATCATTGTTTTAAGTTTCCTGTATCTTGGTTTTCACCAGAAAACTTGAAATTTAGATAACTACAAGTTGTAATACGTAAAGGCTAAAAATTCTTCATAAAAGTCATTGTTCTTCTGCAATCGCAAATACCAGCAAATTTCGAATTGTGCGTTTTATTGTTGATCTTACGAATTTACTTCTAACAAGCTAAATCACTTCAGTGATAGACACTCAAGGCTGTAGCCAGGAGGAAGGGGTCTTTTTCCCCCTGCCCCCCTTCAAACGCCCATGTTTCTGTCAATCAAACGTTTAATTGTCATCCATTCGAGTAACCTGCAGCTCTCTTCCTGTGTTTGGCTTCGATGATACTTTGGAAGTAGGATCTATAAGTTTTCCACAAACGATATTTCGGAAAATAATCAACTGTTGCGATCGGAAAGCCTGAGCGGCATGTGCGCAAAGCTTCGCACTGTGGCAGCAAGCAACAATAGAATTCACCCGACGAGATCACTCTATTATTGCTTGTTCGCGCCACGTATCCATGGTGTTGTTCTTCGCGCACATTCCGTTCGTGGTGAATCAACGCCAGCGGAGTGGTTGCAACACAACCAAAATATATACTTCGCAGTTTATGACTGACATTCTCAAAACAACGATGGCGTCGATTTCATGTCACTCGTGTCAAAGGAGGATAATACTGTAAAAAGGATACAGAGCACTGGATGTACAGTTTGCAAAATCAAAGAAAGGTTTTATACTGCAGAAGTAAGGAACACAGAAAACTGGTTGAGAAACTGCGTTTTTTGTAAGGTTAACTTTGACTTCCCACTGTTCGTATTATGGAAATTTGTTTCGTGAGTTGTGCGAATTTTGCAAATGTTTCACGGCAATATTTCGGAATTTTTTCATAAAAATATGTTTTCATCGGATTTATTTAAGTTTCAGTGCAAATTAGCTTATGTTTAATCGAAATGAATATGCTCTGTAGCCCATTTAACTGAATTGATAGAGTTGAAGTGTAAACTGCTCAAATAAATCTTTCTCTGTTCTGTACTCACCAGCAAACATCTCAGTGAATTGAACTCTACACACAAGCAAAACCTAACTCCAGCTTTATGTCAATGCTTTCCAACATTTATAAACTCATGGTCCACTTTTACAAGCAAATTTTGCAGTCGCACTGGAAGATACTGCGGAAAAATCAGCTATGAAAAACGTAAAGCATATCTAAGTAAAACAATTCAATAGGCTATAAGCAGCACACAATTTATTATTGCTGAAAAACCTTGAGCTTGGTTGTTCGATATGATAAGATCAATTAGTTATATGCTTGCTTAGCGGCAAACTTGAAATCGCTGCGCAGTCCACCGACAGAGAAGCGCTTCACTAAGATATTTGCTTAAATGGTTCCTATCAGTGGCGGCTCGTGGTGAAATTGGCCGGGAGGGCTGCGAAATTTCATCTCTGGTTGAAAACATATGGTATTGTCGCCCTGGCTGTTTTTATAATTAGTGGCGTTTCCAGTCACTCCAGCAGTCCTAATCTTATTAAACTCGTAATTTTCAGTTGTCCTTATTGATACATAGAAAACATTCACTACAGTTTAATGAAACTAAACCCTAAAGCGTAAACACAAACACAAAATAATTAAACCGGTCACATCAAAAGTATGATGCATAACCACTGCCTTCAAAGCTGCAAAGGCGAGAGTCGAACCCAGCACCACTCGCATACTAAGCTTGGAACATTTCGCTCGACTAATGAGGCGCTGTTGTTAGCACGACAAAGCTTAGGATTTTATTCAAACCGTGTCATGGCAGCAGACCTAGGCTAGAGCCACTTTCTTTGAGCTGGTACTTTAATCATGTTCCTTCAAATGAAGTTTAAATTTTCCAAAAAATTTCGAACAGTTTATAATTTTACACAAGATTTCTCGTTTTTTTGAAGTGGATTGTTATGCTTTTCCAGTAAAAGTTTGTCTCCTGAATCAGTTACAGCTGCAACGTTTATCTTATCAAAAAATTAAACATCTACTTATAGTACTTGAATGCTTATAGACTTCCCAGATTTCTCATGCTTCAACTTTTTCATATTTCAATGTTTTAAACCAGTCACATCTTGTGTTGTCCAAGACTGAGATCCACCAACTACTGCCGTACATCTTCAAACGCCAACCCTAGAAAGCTCATCAGCTTCGCCTACAGTTGCAAGCTGCACTGGTGCAGATAAACGAAGGGCTGTATTTTCGCAGCCCGAGATTGGCGACCAGATTTGAATCCAATGCCGCCAATATCGCCAAAGTACTAGTAAAAGGAATGTTAAACTTAATTATAAAATTCAATATCCAAGAAATTCAGGTGGTAAAAAACAGTCAAGATCATATTTCCACCGTTTTTCTTTAAAAATTCATCGTCAAAATATGAAAAACGCTTTGCGATAGGCGGATATACCACCATGTTTTATGCAGCCAATTGTTTGGTTTCTTTCCTTTAGGGCTGTGCGGATGACAGCCCCGAAATCGCCAAATTCATCGGCAAGTGTGCTGAAAACGTCATCGCATAAGTGGTGTTATTGGCAAGCAGCGAAACATTGGTTTTGTTGAATTCCTAGGAAATGTTGAGCCGAAATGGTGTCGGAAGTACCGAAAATGATTGTGATGTGAAATTTTCGTAACTAAATCCAAACTTAAGGCGAGTTTGGCCGTTTGGCGGAATCTTTTACCTGACATTTTTCAGGGAGGGCTGCAGCCCGGCAGCCCGTCTAGACGAGCCGCCCCTGACCTG
>Ga0210059_1017365_pt1 | contig 10263 bp, 7 predicted proteins | sample Ectturendosymbi2_FD_188042 | JGI IMG/M metagenome (GOLD analysis project Ga0210059, IMG submission 188042) | Ecteinascidia turbinata endosymbiont from Florida, USA - Sample 2 (SPAdes) (version 2) | ecosystem: Host-associated > Tunicates > Ascidians > Unclassified | place: Key West, Florida...
GTAATTGTGGAAATGGATTTAGAAACTAATTACGATTTTCTCACTTTTTACGATGGGAGCTCAGGGTCAAATCGCCAAATCGCGAAATATTCTGGAAATCGTGGCAATGCCAGTGTTTATTCGTCTAATTCGTCAATTTTCATTACATTTACAACAGATGGTTCCGTGACAAAATCAGGGTTTCATCTAAAATATCACTATCACTGAAATTTATCAAAGGTTACTGTTGACTCGGCGGTTTGACATTTATGCTTGTGGGTTTAATCCGACACTACATCATAGCTACTTTCATGGGCGTTGGAAGGACTTTTGCCAGGGGAGGCAAAAGTAAATTTTTTCAAGGGTAGCCAAAAAGATTTTTCCAGGGGGTGGGCGAAAGAGGTGAAATTTCATTGTATCTACTCGAAACTAAAAAAATAACCAATGTTTGCTAAAAGTGAAATAGGAAAATGTCAATTTGCAAAATCCAGTGGCCAAGCAAACCCTTCCCTTCATTCCAATGCTCATGGCTGTTTTATTAAGGCGAAGAAATCTGTTTTTTGCTGTAAACCACTTCCATACGAGTGCCCTCTTATGATGAAAATTTGCCAGTTGGTTCCAATCAAATATGTTCACAGAATTTTACGCTAAAGACATCTATTTACAAAATACAGCTGTAATAAGTTTTTTTTTGTATAATACGAGAGCGTTTTCATTGCCTTGGACTTTTAATTCTTTTTGGCGTGATTTCTTCGATTCAATTTTTATTCAATTTAATGCAATGTGATTGTTTTCTTTTTGTTATGTTACATCACATAATGCATTAAGTGATATGTCTTAATCCTTTCAAGTTGCAATCGTTTTCATTGAAAAAATTTGTTACGTTATATGCAAATAATCTTATGTTACATGCAAATAATATTATGTCATATGCAAACAACGGATCTTGTCAGATCTGCACGAGCTTGACGTTTTCTTTTGATAGTCTGAAAAGCCGTTTCGGAGGTACTGTAACAAATCTAAGGAAAGTTTTCTTTATCGTGTCTGAACGTTAGCACTGAAACTAAAGTGACGACCGCCTTATTCGTAACTCGTCTTTCGGTGCCACACTTGCAATCCTGCTGTAGGTAAAGAGAGTTGACTGCTTTCCACTCCACAAAACCTGCCACCATTTTCAAGATCTACTTCAATCCACCCCCCCCACCACCCGTCCCACCACCTGGGGGTTCCGCTGAGCTCCAGTGACCACTGTTGGAGTTAGTTTAGTAGATCTCTCCTTGCTGTGCTGCGACAATTCCCGAAGTGCGCAAATACGTGTTAGGATAATTTCTCAGACGTTGCAGGCAGTTCCTTCTTCGATGCGTTTCAAGTAAAAAAGCGAAATTCATGCTTGATTGGATAGAAACAACCCAAAACTATGGCATTGTTCTAGGTCTCCCCAATTCTATGCCAGTGGTTGGAATCAATATCATTCCTTTCGTTACTTTCATAAACAAGAGGTGTTTAATGCTGCTGCTAAACGCGCGTTCCACAAGCAAGACAACTTTACTATTCTTGAATATGTAGTTGAAAAGCAATGATAACAAAGCGCGCAATGACAACACAACAACAACCCGAACAGCGCGCAACGCACCTCCTGGAATTTTTGCATGTTTCCAAGATGCAAGACACAGGTGCAAGGAATAAACGGCCCCACTGTAAATAATATTTCTTAGTTCAAGGTGGATCTATAATTACTTCCATTAGTACAGTAAGCAAACTTTAGCCTTGCGGCAAGCTTCTGAGGAATCTGCCTGCTTTCTGCTTTCATTCTTCAGCGACGATTAAAACTTGCAAGCCAAGCGTATCTATTTTTCATAGTTAAAAGGCCACAAAGATGGCGGCAAGTAAATCAGTCGCAGTTTATTGACGGGGAAACTAGTTTCGCGTTTTCCAACGCATCATCAGTCCTGTAAATGTAAGACAAATCTCACAGGCGAAATGTTGACACTGAAAACAAGTAAAGAAAAACACAAGAACTGTGGCTAGTTACAACGACATTACTAAATTTTTTTCGAAGCTAAAAGGCTGACCTTCCCAGAGCCTTATAAACCAGTCACTGCTAAGAAAATCTGCTTCCATTAGTAGTAAAATAAAGGTTTTTATGCGTAAGCCGGAATACGGTTACTTCAAATTTGTGAAATAATGATAAAATTCATTTCGGTAGAGGCATCACTGTTCCTCCATGTAGAGCAAAATTCCGCGATGGATTGCGTTGAACAAATACTAATTAACAAACAGATAAAAGAAAAACAATAAGCAACGAAAACTGAGTTTAAATTTACTGAAAACTGACTGCTATCAAAATGCAACTACAGTTGGGACAGAGCGTGAAACGCTCTGCAAAACAACCTCGTGTAAGCTTTCGGTAGAGCGACAAATTGCAACAGGAAAGACCTAGCAAATTTAGAATAAGGTGATGACGAACAGTTGAACGCATAGCCCTGCTGGAGGTGCAGGCAGAGATGTAATGACTTATGGCAGTGCTTCTCAACCCTGGATCGCGATTTGGTTGGTCGCCGTTTATTATTCATTTTCTCAGAAATTTCATAAACTCTGATCGTTGCTACGAGAACTCTAGTGCATAATTTTGTTTCCGAAGTGACAAATTAACCAATACTGCTACTACTACTACTGTTGTCATTGTGACACCACAATGCTTTCATGTGTTGGTCTTGGCCTGCAACGTGCTGGCAGCTGGCTGACTAGCGCTAGCGCTGGCGATGTGCGGGCTAGCTAGAGGATGTCGTCCCTGTTTTGGACTTTTTTGGAAAATTTTGACATTTTTTAACATATTTTCTGTGTGAAATTTTCTTATTTGTGTGCAGTTCACCACGTGATTACGAGAAGTGGTGTGACGCTGGACGCATTTGGCCTGCGGGCCGCCGGTTCCCCACCCCTGATTTGAATTGTGATGAAGTCATAGATTCCACACTTCGAAATTACTGTGATGGTACAATGTTTTACGATAATTGCTTTCATTTGGTTTAACCAGTAGGTTGGCCGAAGTGCACATTTGTTGGGCTATCCCTCGAGCATTCGATTTGCAGCAATGATTTTTATTGAAGGGGTTCATTAACTCCGTCATCATTAAACGGCCAGTACTATTCAATCGGAGACGTGGATTACATTCTTTTCTTGGTTCGTCTTCACGCATGACTGGTCAAGTTTAAACAATACGTTTGAATGATTCCCACAAGTGGTTTACACCGGACATATTCAAGTTGAATTATAATTTTGATTGAGGTACATCTTGAAGGAGCACTGGTGTTATTTATTTCATTTCTTTATTTTAATGTTTGAACCAGACACGAAGTCAACAGAGCACAATCACAAACTGTCTGCGCAACGCAGATTGATACAAACAGACACGAACGTTTTGTAACGCCGTTGGGTGTAGAACCACGGGATTACAGGCACTTTCTTAACACATTGTTCGCTAACTCGTAACACTTGCTGCAACACTACATCCAGAGTAGGACAGGAAAATCGATGATAAGAACTAGGGTCTAACCCTGGCTAAGGCCAGATGAAGTACGAATGCGTTGTGGCATGCACACGTCCGCAAACTAACACTTTAACGTCAAGGCACTCAGTCACAAAGTAAAATGCGATTGTAGTGTTCAAAGACTGAAGACGAATATAAACCGTCTGACTGCATCAAAGCGCGCAAACATAGGCTACGTTGTTCGACTTTTTGCATTGTTCAAGAAACAGCTTGGTACACGTGTTTTCTCAATAAGGCCTCAAAGGTAGGAATGTTACATTGAACCTGATGACTACTAACACTCTCTGGTTTAAACTGGGAAATCAGATGCGCGCAGGCTACCTCAGTGATGTACACAATGATGCAGAAATTTATCACTTTCTGCATATTGTTAACTCTTCGCTTTCTGTGTTGTGATGAAAGCCGTTTTATTGTTTTATATTTGACAAATGTGAGTACCTGACGAGCGCTTTTCGGCGAGAAAGCACTTTTTGCACTCTGAATTCAAAGTCTATTTTTAACAGATGGGTGAAAAAAACTCAGCTGATAAGAGACGAACACTTCACACCAACAACTTTCTGCGTACTAGCTAAAACAATCCTTATTAATTTATCAAATTGCTCTTCATATAGCATTACCTAGTAACTACAAAATAATTTGGGTGGAATTCTTCTCATACCACAGTGATAGAGTTTCTGGAATAACATTTCAAGATCACAACACTCAAATGCCTTGCTTAGGTCTAAAAAAAGTGAGAAGGTAATGAGGTGTTTGCCTATATTGTTTATATATTCATTATATAGTGTTGTTACAGCTATGTCAGTAGAATTAATTATTATTGCGAAAACCATATTGCCGTTTGGCAATTGCATTGTTTTGTGTTAAAATGGAGTAGACTCTTTGATATAAAACTTTTTCAAACACTTTGGATAATATAAGGAAAACAGCCAGCAATAGGTCTATAATCTGATGAGGATTCAGGATTGTTGAATTTTAAATTTAGGAAATTGAAGTGATGCAAGCAATTTTGAGAGAATCAGGGAAAACACCTCCATTAATACTTCTATTGAAGAGTTCAGCAAGCCATTTAGAGACAGCAGTATTGGCTAGCTTGAGGAATTTGGATGGAATGTCATAAGATTGACAGTTATGTTTCGTTTTCAATATATGATTTATCTCATTTGCATGAGTGGGAACTAGAAATATAGTCTTTACAAACTTCCTTTTTCTCCCACTATGTAACGCGTCTGGATGAGAATAACTCACTGAATTCAGTAGTTGCTGACGCGTTGTCTCGGTGTTAGTTCTTCTTCGGTATTGTCCTTGTGTATCACCTGGCACAGGGGCTCAAACGCTCGGCCCGCGGGTCATATGTGACCCGCGAAGACGTTTTGTGCGGCAGGCAACATATTTTGGGAATTTTCAATGAATTAACATTAACGTTATTCAGTTTGTCCGCCGGTGCTTAAAGTGCTCAGCTATTGAGTGAACAAGTTCCTTTCAAACGAATGTAGAGACGGCTAGAAATGATTAACCTATAACTCGCGATACCTTTCGCAGGAAACAAGATGTAAAATATGTTTCTAGTAAGGATCTGGCACCGCCAGTGTTGCGTCAGCGTCATAATGCGGCCCTCGGATCACTTTATAACTCTTTTGAATACCTTGACATTTGTTGTGCCTAATAATTTTTGTATCCTTGTTTGCACTGAACAAATCCATGTGATGTGGACCATGTGTCTGAGCCAAACGAATAAATAAATGAAACAAACACCAAGAGGAAGTTTATCAAATATCCTAAAGTTGGCATAAGGCGTTATCTTTTGTCTAGTGATGTTTAGTAGCGACCAGTGAACAATCCTTCTTAAACAGTTTTTATGCAATGTTGCATTTGTTACCGTGACATTAGACTACAAAATACGGAGTTGGAGCGACATATTAGATACAAAGAAAACTAATGGAATTTAATAAAACTGGTGGAATGGATGCCGTATACAACTTTATTGAACAACCAACTATTTTCAAATGAGAGTTTGCAAACGCAGACCACAGGAAAACATAAAGGAAAAATTTTGTTAACAACTAAAAGTTTTTACAAATCTTTCTGCACATTTTATTTACAATTAGCTGTTGAACGAGCAGGATACAGAAGTTTGAAACTGAACATACAGTATTTACATTGCTTGGGAACTGACACGTCATCAATAATTCTGTGTGTGAGATATTTGGATAGCTCAAGTATTGTAACCAGATTGATTTTTTTATTATTGAAACATCGAGAAACAGTGGCGATTAAAGAATAAAAAAACTGGGGGAGGGCACTGCGGGACCATGGAAAAAAGTAGGGGGTCCAACATAAATGTTTTTCCGGCATGGTGATTTTCTGTTGTGATGAAGATTGATTTGCTACGATTAACCCTCCCAAACCCAATATAGGTTTGTGAATATCTTCAAAACCGTCGCCAGAAAGTCGTCAAATCGTTTAACATTTTGCTGGATGAAAGTTATCTGCTGTATATGTTAATCAAACGAACTTGAACGTGAAATTAAGCAAAAAACTGTGGGTCCAAGCAGCGGCCAGATAAAACTCTGAGGGGGAAATGGCCACCCAGCCCCCCCTTAGAACCGCCACTGTCGAGAAACACGAAGTGGCCAATTTGTGTGCAACGCTGAAATCAGCATAATGAACATCTGCAGCAGGAATAGTTCTTTAACATCCTGTCGATGTGTCTCGGTCTGCAAACATAAGCTCAATCAGTGAATCTGATTCAGTCTGTCCTAGGAGAGGGTGAAAGCGTCACTCAGGCTCGCGGCTGCTTGAGACACGGAGCAGGCAGGAGTTGAGAGGTGACTTTGTACAATTTATTGCCCTCGAGTTTTGCGTCACGTTTAACAAGTAAAACGGCAACAATTACCGACCCTTAACACCAACGGCGACTGGTCTTTTTCATCAGAAATACACTCGCATCGCTGAGAACGGGAGAACGGTCGATTGATTTTACGAACAACGGGCACGCTCACGGCACGTCTCGAATTAATGAAGAACGAGAAAAAAACGCATGCAAAACGCCGCGGTGTCGCAAATACGCTCACAGAAAGGTGAACAGAAAAACGCATTCAGCACAAGGCGTAACTATACGAAAGCAATGTGGACGTGTGAACGGTTCGTGACCAGCAGGAAGGCTCAACGAGCAGTCTATTACAATGCATTGGTTCCAGTCCATACGTACTTGTCCATATAGTTGGGCCACCGGCCGCAACAATACCACAATAGTACATTGGCCTCGTGCTACATCTGTGCAAATTTTGAGAGTTGATTGACAGCATATTTAATTAATAACTCAGTTATCATCGGCGAACTGGGCGATTTTATGGCGTCACCATGTATTGAATTGCAAAATTGGCCGTTCGAAACTCTTGTAGACCAGTGCTACAGTACTTGTTGAAAAAAATCCGTTCACAACAGAAAATATTTACAGAATATGCTGTACGGTGTATTTTGCCTACCGAGAACGCAATCTTCTACCCTGCAAAAGGCATGAAAGTACCACTTCGGTAGTCTTTTTTTGAAGAGAAGTGTTGTATGTGCTTGAGTGTCATCGCCTGTACACTCTAGGTTTTCAGATTGCCAGGAAAACACCCGGCGTACTTGTGCTGAAGATTGTCTGCAGATAACTGAATCTGGTACAGCGGTTTGTGATATATGTTTTTGGTACGTCACGCAGTTTTGGACTATTGGCTGCTGCAGGGTACATATGTTCGTGATTTTCTTCAAACGCACCGACCAGGGGCGTGGCGAGGGGGCAAAGGGGGCACAACTGTCCCGGCACCGAATTACTATGGGGCGCCGAATGACTGCGGAGGGCGCCGACGAATCTCAACCACGTCGCAAGTAGCCTGCTTTCTTCAGTACAGTGCATTTGCTTTCGAAAGACCTCAGGTTCGAACATGGGGGCGTCAAACTTGCTTCTTGCCGCGGGCGCCATCTAACCTCGTTACGCCTCTGGCTCCAACATTTCTCAAGAATTACAAACTGTGATAAACGTTCTTCAAATTAGTTGTATTTTGTCTAAAGCAGTTAACTCGCACCTGCATAGATCACCCAGAAATTCCCGGTTCTGCCTCGCAAGCCGCAACACAATGCGATCGAGGTTGACGGCACCACGTCAGGCTTGCTGATATTTATATTAGAGTTGTTCGACAGCTTTTTCAAGTCTTCTATTTCTTGCCTGGGAATGGACTTGTTATGGACACATCGCTGACATAACAACCTGAGGCGTATTGCGAGTAATGGTTCATAATCCTTTTTGGGTGCTGAGAGCGACTGAGTTGTGAATTGATACATTCTCCCCTAGTTGCTTGCAAAAAATTGAAAACAGCAAAAATACATGATCCAAACGTTCCTCTACAAACCTGCTCGTTCCCAAATTGTGGGCCATGGCCCATTAGTAGGCCACGAGACCATTTTCACTGGGCCACTGAGCTATTTCAAAAGATTGCACTGTTTTATGATATATACTGCAGCCGCTGTGGTCGAGTCTGTCTGTCACGTATCGGCCTTGTCAGCAACCAGCAGATTTGCACTAAACGTAGACAATCCTTTTGATCTTCGTTTGCGACGCAAAGCCAAGGTGATGATTGCACACATTATTTTTGCACAGTAGGGTTTTAACAGCTGCATTATTTTGAAACAATGGGGTTTTTAACATGCTGTACGCACGTGTGAAAGTACTACAGCCATTGTAATTGTTTCGCCTGGAAATGTGGGTGGTCCAACGGCTAAGCAGGACCGGATTCAATGAACGCGAGGCCCCGGGCTAAGTCGTGACCGCGAGGCCCCTTAAACGCTTAGCGCAACTGCGTATCGTTTCACACGCCCTTGTTTCGACATTGCAGAAACACCAGTCAAAATCATCATAACTGATGCGATTTGGCAGCCAACACTTAATAGTTTTGCACTTTTTTGATGCGACATCCCTTTAAGTCCCGTGATTGACAAAATTTTGGCGCGGATTTCAAACGCTTTAAAAGCTATAACTCGCCAGCTACTATCGCCACAGAGCTGTTCAGACAATCCACAGATTCAGCAAGTCTTCTAGTTTCGATTAAAAAAAACGTTGTTTGATTTGGGTAGGGGATTTTCTCTTGGTGACGTCACAAAGAAGGCAGGTTTTTGAATTTTTGACCAAATTTAACTGGCCCTGAGCGCTAATCCAATGAGCCATTTTTATGGCTCAAAATTTTTGTGAAAACTACATGATCATCCGCGTCTATAGAGCCCTTGATTAACCTTCTAGCATGTCTAGAACAAAAGTTATGGACCAAAAACCCCGTTGTACTCAAAATTTCAAAAACTGCAGAAAAGCATGAGTCTCCCACAGACGGCATTTTTTGCCAGAGAAAACTGCCGCGAGTTATCGATCGAGAGCTATTCGCGACCCTCGAGGAAAACTCGTGAAGCCTTGTAGTTTGCACCAAAAAAAAACTTTTGAGGTTTGGATTCGGGGTTTTTGGTGGGTGTCGTTAGTAAAAGGGTATGTTTTGCTCTTTTTTGGTTATCATTTTATGACGTCATCACCCGAACAATGAGCCGAAATAGTGACTCAAACTTTGGTTGGATTCTAGGCTGGAATATGAAGCTTTTAAGGCCTAGATTGACTTTCCTGGAGTTTCTGGTCCCCAAGTATGGTCGAAAGACCCCTAATCTTCTAAGGATTCCCTAAGGAATTGGTGGGGATTCTCCTAATTATTTTTTGCTTGTTTTGCCATAACGTTTGAACCAGAAATGCTAGACAGTCCATCAAACCCTCTAAAGACTTGTATTGTAGCCTAGAATCCAAAAAAAACTTTCAGCCACAAAATCTGATGGATTGTTCGACTCCCAGGGTATGACGTCATCGTCCAAATGTAAACAAAATATGCATAAACATCCTCTCATTATGTAAACATCAACAAAAAAACGAGATCTCAAGCTGAAAAATTTTTTTTGCAGTCTAAACTACAAGTCTCCACGAGTCTTTTGAGGGCTTGAACAGCTCTCTAGCCTATTCTAACGGCGAGTTATAGCCATATACAAAGGGGGTGTTATTCAACCCCTGGTTTCCTTTTGTAGGGGTAGAAATTTTGACCACTTTTTGGTTTTTGTGGTATAATTTTTGATCCAGATTTGCTAGAAAGTCAATCAAGGGCTCTAAAGACTCGTGGGATAGCCTAGTTTCTGAACAAAAAACTTGAGCGAAACAATTGGCTCATTGGATTGGCGTCCAGGGCAGCGTAAACTAGGCCTAAACTAGGCCACTAAAATGAAAATGGCACCCCCACTTGTGACGTGCTCCCCCAGAGAACCACAAACCCAAAACGAAAACATTTTGTTTTCAATTTCAACTAGCAGACTTGCTGAATCCGCAGGTGGTTTGAAGAGCTTTCTAGCTCAATCGGCTGGCAAGTTATAGCGTTGCAAACCCTGCGCCAAAATTTTGGCGATGCGCGGGACTCAAAGGGTTAAGAGACAATCGGGGTAACCATGCACGGCGGTTTTTATGCGGTTGATTAGAAAATCTGAGGTTAGCTGCTAAATTCCCTTTAACGACCACCGGAGCCAATTAATTGGCTCGAGGTTTTTTTGTTATAACTCGCCAGCTGCAGCAGCTAGAGAGGTGTTCAAACCCTCTAGGGATGCGGAAAGTCTTCTTGGTTCTATTTAAAAAAAAAAATTTTTTAATTTGGGTGAGGGGTTCGCCTGGGAGAGGCTCGCAAAGT
>Ga0210059_1017366_pt1 | contig 10262 bp, 3 predicted proteins | sample Ectturendosymbi2_FD_188042 | JGI IMG/M metagenome (GOLD analysis project Ga0210059, IMG submission 188042) | Ecteinascidia turbinata endosymbiont from Florida, USA - Sample 2 (SPAdes) (version 2) | ecosystem: Host-associated > Tunicates > Ascidians > Unclassified | place: Key West, Florida...
TTCTTACAAAGCTAAACTTGGACCCAGGGTAACTCCATTGTTCAAACAGTTATGTGAGACTGGTTTTGCTTGAGAGAATTATATTGTAAACACCAATGTATATGTGTTTACTCGCATGGTCTGCTGTATGCTTCAATAGGTGCTAATGCAATGCTACATCAATTGCTTTCCTTTCAGTTTCTTTTGAGTCAGAAGAGAATGTTTAAATTGAGGAAGCTTTCCTTACTTTCTTGAACCACTTAATGTTTTCCTTTGCCCTATACCTGCAGAGATTTAGAAAATGAATGTTGGTAGTATTAGTACATTTTCTTCATTCATGCGTTATTCAATTAACTTATAACCAGTGATGAAAGTAGAAAAATTTTTATACCGGAACGATCCAGTATTTGTCAATACCGTCCCAAAATTTTAGCCATATCTGCAAAAAAGCAATCAAGCGCATGTCTACTCTAATTGGTCCACCCTGTATGGTGCATTTAAAAAACTCATAAAACGTAATGTACACTTTGAAAACAACCATTTCAAAGTCAACCAAAAAGCGTTATAGGCGACGCACGGCAACTTGCACTACCTCCGAAAATGGATCAGGCAATGCAACTTGAGTTGTCTAAATGTAACAACGCATACTGTACTTGCTAATACTGCACTTGCAATCTGCATACCCTAAAATAGCAAACCTGCAACTAATACTGTATATCATTTGCAGGCACCGGCGTAGAAAGGTGGGGGGGCAAAAGGGGCCATGCCCCACCAAAATTTTTAGAAAATATGGTCATTTTGTGCTTTGAGAGGCGTTTTTCTAAGCAAAATAGTGTTATTCGCCTAAAATCAAACGCTTTGGTCACCCCAAATTTTTTTGACCCCCCAAATTTTTGGGCTGGCTACGCCACTGTTTCCGGGCCCTAGGCTGTTTTAAACTGGGGGCCTTCTGAAAGGTTCGCGATGCCATACAAATTAGTACTACACCTGCTCGCTACGCTCACTGAGCAAATTGTTCTAATCCATAAACATACTGGTATTACTTTATGCTGAACTTCCTAGATATCTAGAGAAAAAACATTCACAATGAAACTACTGAAAAAATGCAGCGGTGAACCTTGTTCAGTCTAGGGTGCGCAACTGCGCAGCAGTATCACTAAAAATCATTATCATTTTTTGGCAGAAGTTGAACGCTTCTGAGCATGTCGCACAGCCAAGATTCGGAAGTAAACCTGGAAAAAATACATATGTGTTGCGAAAGCAAGAAACCAAGTAACTATTTCAATTGAATGTGTGCTTTGTTCGCATTTCGATAAAATTTTAAACTTGTCCTAATCATTCAGAAAGTTTGTAATCCATTTGAAACTCCGCTAACTCAGTCTTAAAATGTTCATGCTATAAAATCTCCAGACTCTTCTGGCACACTAGAAGACTGGATTAGTGGTTTCGTCTTTTCATAACAGCTCGAGGTGCATCTGCTTTGGCAGTTATTTTCTATCACTTACTTTTTAACCTAACAGCGGAAGGGTTCAAAATGCTTGATTTTAAGTAAGCTGCAGTATTTTGTTTCGGGATACCGCCTCTCAAAGCACAAAATAACTAGATATGCTAAAAATTTGGGAAGACCATGGCCTCCCGGGCCCCCCTGCTTACGCCTATGCTGGCTATATGCGACTGATAGGCCTACTGCCTACTGTACATGCAATCTCCATTCTCCACACCAAATATAGCAAAATAAGTTTGTATCTTGCCACGCAAAATGGTTTTTGATGACGGCACAGAAGTAAAAACAACAATTGAGGGCTATGTAGCAATGACACAGAACACTTTGGTCCGACTACAGGCCCGCAGGCCGCATGTGGCCCGCCGCAGCGTTTTCAGTGGCTCCCGGAAGTATTTAAGAAAAAGTTTCAAATCTGAAATTTGTTGAAAACCATGTGAGGCTACATTTGTCTCACTGAATTGCTTGAGCTGGATAAAGCGCATTTGCACAATGTACCTTTTCTGTGCACCATTATTGTTTTCGTTTTTCCATCAAATTAGAAGGAACTACCTGCTGCAAACTCTCCGCTGGGGCACCTGTCAGCATAAACTCTGTGTTTCTTCAGTGTTCTGGCGTTCATTGTCTTGAATAGCACATCTGGCGCAGTGAACTCAGTACCTCCAAATAAATCTGTCTGTCCATCCGCTAAACGCGGGATTCTGAAAGTGGCCCCCAAGCCAAATTAATTGCCCACCCCTGCAATAGGTTATTTTAATTATAACAAGCATAAAACCTTTTAATAAAAATGTACAATGCCAACGGTGTTAGAGTCTGTATAGAGAACTTCTGGAAATTAGTCAGCAAAGATATATATCCCAAACTGGAAGATTGCGCGCTAAAATGCAATCGATTTTTGGAAACACATACGTTTGTGAGAGTACATTTTGTACAATGAAGCAAGTCAAATCTAAAAACAGAAATCGAATTGCAGACGAAACACTGGACGATAGTTTCCGACTTGCACCACTAACACTGGTACTGGTGCAGGAACGACATTGTCAGAGAAGCCTCGACCACACGCATACTACTGATCGAGATTTGTAATAAATTTCTATTTGCTTTTGCGTAATAATTTCAGTGACGCACACAGTTGTCTTCCCTTTTTTAGTTTTGGATCTTTTGTTTTATATATCATTTTATTGAAGGTGCATGGCCCGTGAGCTGTCATATTTTTGTAAAATGGCCTGCAAGTGAAAAGTAGTTGGACCACGCTGACCCAGAACATTGCAGAGATAAACGTCAAGACCAGTGGTTCTCAATCTTTATGTCGCAAATGACCCCTTTCTCTGCACCCGAAACCGCTGCGGACCCCTTCGCTTTTTCAACGTTTTTTCGATCACTGAGAAATTAGATTTGATTTGGTCGCTTTTTAGAGTGAGCACTTTGTGCAGCACTGTGCGCAGTGTATTGAATCGTCACGAAGCATACACCTCGCCTTAAATTCCAAAAATTCGTATTTCTTAGCGAAAAACCACTTCTCACAAATAGTTGAACAAAAAAGGGTCATTTATTTCAAAGCGATATCCTTTGCTTGCTTATGAGCGATCTGCTGTTGCAACTTGCAACTCATGAGCAAGTCTCGCAATCTACGGTTGTGTTTTGGAGATTATTTTCTTTGCACAAAAGATAAATCTTTCTCTTTATGTTCAGGGTGCTTCCCATCTAAATGACGCTTCAGCTTTGATGGTTTCATTGCTGAGCACCTTGTGGCATAACACGCACTGTAGCTTGACGTTACCCCTGTTTTACATTGAGTAAAACCCAACGAGAGATAGTCATCTACATACTTTATGCTTAAAAATCAGACATATCGGACCAATTTATGTCAAAGAACTGAGCTAATCTGCATGGAAAAAAGGGTGCTTCTTAACACAAAAACACTACCACAGACTGGTTTTAGTTCATGCAACAAAAAAAAGTTTTACTCGACGTAACGTTTGGCAAGCATGCACAATTGTAGGAAAAAATCTACCGTCTGTTCTGATGCACTTTATGAAAAAGGCTACGCATCAAGTTTAAGCACAAATGAATGCGCCTATGCACAAAGCAAAACATATCTATGAAATCGAAACTTAACTTTTCTGACTCATTCAACTCAGTATCAACGCATATGGCTACACCGATAAAACACAATGCTGCCTGAAGTACACACAACAAAATCCACGCGATTAAGAGAATATCAGAATGGCCAAGAGATTTTATGATACATTTATAATTCAATACTGGCAATACCTTAGCGTAGTTGAAACTTGAAGCGGAACGCCGTACCGGCAATAATTCTTTTACCGGAACGGCGTTCCGGGCCGTTCCGGCTTACTTTCACCGCTGCTTATAACAGGATGTGTAAAGTTTTTGCGCAAGGTAAAAGTTACCACTCCACCGTATTGATGTAGCAGTAGGCTGTTTCAAAGTGTTTAGCGATTTATGAAACTGCAGTAATTTGTAAAAGTATTGTTGGGTTCCTTGTTTTTTGTGCAAGACAAACGAATGAAGGTGGAAATGCTGAATCAGGGTTGGTAGATGCTTCATCAACGCTATGGGCAGGCAAACTCTCACAAACGTCCAAAGCTTTGTGCTTAAAGCTAAACGTTATTTTTACTTATTTTTATAAACAAATATTTTTCCTGAAACAGTTCCGCAAAACCATCTTCAATATCTGGTTTAGATTTCAATGTCCTGGAGACCAACCAGTCGAATGATCTCACCGTACCCATCAATCAATTTACAATACTGCTCAGCAGAGTCAGCGTGAGCTTCAGTTAGCGCATTCAGGAAATGAATGGAAATTACCTACAAGTTCGACCGATTGGTGACATAACAATGATCATTATGCGTCATTGACTATCCACATTCTCTAGGTTTGGAATGTTAATCTGGATATTTACAACTGTCACAGTGTTGCCAACCTTGCGGTTTTCCCGCAAATTTGGGCTTGTTTTTTTGTGGAGTTGCGGGTTTTTTTAAGACTTGCGGGTTGCTTGTTTTTGGACTTGTTTTAATTGAAATTTGCTTGTTTTTTGGGCTTGTTTTTTGCAGATTTCGGCTTTGCGGATTGCTTTTTTTTTAATTTTATCGCACTTTTATCAACACTAAAAAAGCCTTCAAAAAACTATATATGTTTTATTTCGAGACGTTTCGGATTATTCTTAATCCATCTTCAGTCAAAAACTGAAGATGGATTAAGAATAATCCGATTAAGAATAATCTGAAGATGGATTAAGAAAAATCCGGATTAAGAATAATCCGATTAAGAATAATCTGAAGATGGATTAAGAAAAATCCGGATTAAGAATAATTTTTTGACTGAAGATGGATTAAGAATAATCCGAAACGTCTCGAAATAAAACATGTATAGTTTTTTGAAGGCTTTTTTAGTGTTGATGAAACTGTTAAGTCTATCCCAGTTTTATGCTCTATGGCACTTTTGTTGTTTGAATTTACTGCTAAAAGCATATTGAGAGCGTTTTTGTGAAGATTTGTTCATTTTGGTCTTGTTTTTTCGGATTTGCCACCCTGATTCTTTATTTGATTTTCTTGCTAATTTTTCGTTTTGTTGAATTTTCCTGCCAACGCATTTTGGGCTTGTTTTTCGGTTAAATTACCTATTTTTAACTTGTTTTTCAAATTTACTTGCTTGTTCTTGGAAAATAACCTGGCATCACAACTGTCAGGAACGGAAGCGTATTTGTGGGAGTGCACATGGAAACATTTAGATTGTTTAACTTCTGGAATGTGGGGCCAAATGTAAATTTTGGCCAAATTTTCAAAAATACTCACAAAAGGTCAAACAAAATATTTGCGGACAAACCAAACGGTCAAATGTTCACAATAAAAACGCCAAAAACTTCCCTGTCCTGAAGTAGAAGCAGCCCTGGGGTGTCATATTTTGCTGTATGTTGTATGCCATTGTGTTATTTTTGTAGTGCAGGGTTCTCCAAACTACGGCCCGCGGGCCAGATGCGGCTCGCGAAGCTATTTCATCCGGCCTCCGATGCTATTTTGTCAATGATGAAAAAATAATATACAGTATACTTACAAAAAATTTGTTGATTTGGTAGAATATAACAAGTCCCGCAACAATCACACTGCGTAAGACGTCAGGCCCTCGGCATGTTCTGTATTAACTCATGTGGGCCTCGGACAAAAAAGTTTGGAGACCCTGGAGTAGTGGAATGTGGTGCATATATGGGAAGTAAAAGCCACGTACATGAACTTCATAGACTACGCACAATCTGAACATTTAAAAATGTAGCCTACGCATCGCAACATGGACATGATGGTAAAGAAACCATCCAGCCTCTCTGGAAACAATTTGCCCCACGAGATGGTTAGGTTTGATTAGATGGTTGACGAAACTCGCTGCAGTGATTCGGAACAAATAGCCTACAGATGCTAGATTTATGCTTGTCTTGCAGGCAGTAAATGTTTCCTGGGCCTACATATTACTTCACTTATCCTTAAGCATAGAATCATTTAACAGATCATTACAAGGCTCGTCAGTTAATGAGATGGCATGATGGAAAGCGTTAGATTTGTAAAGCGGAAACTTTAATTTAAGTACCACAGCACATGGGCGAAGACAGAGGGCGTTTAGGCCATGGCCTCCAAAGTACTGTATAGAATCAAAAACATGTTGACAGGGGCCCCCAAATTGCTAAGACCACCACTGGGCCTGGGCCCATGCGGCCCCCTCGGTTCCGCCACCTATGACTGTGCTGATGATCTGGCCTTCCTGTTTTCCCACAAGTGTTGGAATGTGGTGGAAGAAGTGCTTTCTTTGGATATGCAAAGAATTGCTGATGACCTATCTGCATGGAGGCTCAGGCTGAGCACGGCCAAAACTACATGCACTTCGTTCCACCTGAACAGTGGCCAACTCAGAAAATTTCCGAGGGGGGCCAAGTTTTGTCATGATAATGTGATGTCACAAAGCAACTTCAAGAGAAGTGCCGAGGACACGACCATTCTAGGGTGGTCTAGGGGCATGCCCCGGGAAATTTTTTCAAAATTACACCTAAAAATACGCATTTTTTGTGCATTCTGGAAGGAAGTTTTAGTATAATGCTGTTACGAGACTTATTAGGCGCCGGTGAGACAGAAAACTGAATTTTTGTTGTCTGAGGCTCATGAAATGAACCTATATGCGTGCTTGGATGTTATAAGTTTTAGACATGTATCGCTTATCGAAGACGCTTATTGAAGTTTGTGGGCTCAAATCTCTCGCCAGCCGAAGCTTATTTCTGGTGTTCATTGTTACCTGTGTTAAGTTTCTTGACAGCCACGTGTGAAGCAATTTTGTCAGTGAAAGAATGAAATCGTAAAATGAAAATCAAGCAGAGGAAAAGTACAGTAGTCACAAAAAAATTTGCGTAGTGCGTATATCAGTGACCAGAAAACAAAGTCAGTTTATTTTAAATTGAGGCCCTAAATTGCCCCCCTCAGTTACGCCACTGCCAAATACTGTTTATACATTTTTTTATTTTTAGGGTCTGAGGGGGGCCATGGCACAGTGGCCCCCCTCCGTACGCTAGTGCACATGAACAATAGGGAATCCTGCCGTAAGCTTGCGGTCACCGTCGACGGTACCACCATCCCTACACCCGGAATCCAACTGACCATGGAGTCACGCTTGATCGCCAACTCACCTCCAGGCAGGACCGGATTAAATGAACGCGAGGCCCCGGGAAAAGTCGTGACCGCTAGCCACCTAAACGCTTAGCGCAACTGCGTAGCGTTTCACATGCCCTCGTTTCAACTTTGCAAAAGCACCGGTCAAAAACGCCAAAATTGATACCATTTAGCAGTCTACACTTCAGAGACAATTGGGCGTGACCATACATTGGTTCGTATTTGGTTAATTTGTTCAAACAGAAAGTTGTATCACAAAATGATCTTTTTCCTACCGTGACACTACACAACAATCTTATTTGTCATAGACTCTCTGGCCACAGGGCCGGATTAAACATTGGGCAAACCGGGCAAATGCCCGGGGCCTCGCGCTTTTGGGGACCTCGCTCTTGAATATCAAAATACTCCTTTACTGGTTTTTCATGTCTTTAGGCTGATCACCACGCGTAAAATTGTATAGAGTTGTTGTGATTACCAGAAAATTAACTGTAGATTGGCATTGACTAATGTTTTTTAGAGCCAGTCAGTTTACTGCGTTTAGTATCGGTTAAGGAAACTGACAACTTTGGCATTTATCGTTTTTGAGTGGCTTAAAAGAATTGAACCAAACAGCGCCGAGCTTTATGAACCAAAAATTAGATCGAAATTATTGCATCCATAGGCGTCCGCAGAAACTTTTCCACGGGAGGACAACGTCGAAATTTTACTTATCCTTTTCAGGTTGCTGACGATGCAATGTAAATGGATGTTCACAATACGCTTTACCATTTCCACCCATTAGTCTGCGCTGGTTGAACCTCAATTTTCAATCTTTTGTCTGAAATGTTTTCTACACTTCGGCTATCAGAAATGCTTTTTCTTTTCATAAAATGTCTAACATCAATTTTTTCGAGTACTTTCACAAACAAGTCATAATTTAAAAACAATCAACGGCCAGAACAACACGAGCGGTGAAAAAATAAGAAAGTTAGGCACTCACGCAAAACTTTTTCAGGCAATGAGAAGTAAAACTATATGCTGACAAGACTATCGCACAACTTACTAAAGTTAGAACACCACGTAGGTTTAAAAAACTGAGCAGATGAATTACAAAACTCGCCACAGTAAATACAGCTTTGAACTTTGTGCCAGGGGCGTAACGAGGTTAGATGGCGCCCGGTGCAAGAAGCCAGTTTGGCGCCCCCGTGTTTGAACCTGAGATCTTTCGGAGGCAAGTTTACTGTATTGAAGAAAGTACTTGTGATATTGTTGCGACTTTTCGGCAATCCTCGCAGTCATTCGGCTCCCCCACAGTGATTGGGCGCCCGGTGAATTGTGACCCCCTTGGCCCCCCGCTTACGCCCCTGCATAATACTCACTACGAAGTCAGAACTAAACCATAACGATGAAGATGTATTCCCACATGTCTGAATAGATGTATTCTAACAAGCCACGTATTTTTATACTGTTTGAAAAGAAGCCTAGATAATCGTTTGATTAAGCTATTCACTGGGGAACGTTGATCACAATCTTACACAAACAATGGATTTTTCAAACTTGTGGAAGCACTGCTACATATTTCAGAACCGTCGCCAGAAAGTTTTCAACAGGGGGGGCTTTGCGTTTTTGCGAGTGGCAATTGATTTATAGTGTTTCATGTTTCAATTTGGGGGGGCGTAAAGCTTTGTTTTGGGGGGCTAAGCCCCCAAAAGCCCCCCCCCCCCGTGGCGACGGGACTGACATATTTACTCATGTTGCATCAATGGTGTGCTTAAGGCAGAACCATGACCAGAAAGTTTTCAATAGGGGGATTCGTGGTTCTGTGGGGGAACTTGGGTTTCTGCGGAAGGCTTGACATTCTAAAAATTAACAAAAACTCTACTGACAAAATAATGGCCCTCCCCAAATTTTTGTGCTAGCTACGCTGCTGCTTTCAGTGCTCTTGAAGTTGTGTATCATGAATACCTTTTTGCATTTTCTGTTATGTCAGTCATGCTGTAATTTTAGGAACGTATCCTTGGGCGGCCCGCATATCCCCAGTCTAGGCTTGATAAGCTTGATCAAAAGGTGTTATGACAGTTGACTGAGGATAATGACGTCATCAGATGGCCCCTCTTTTAAGCCTTGCCTCCGTCCCCCCAACCCTAAGTCCACCATTATACTCATGCTTCTTTTAACACAGGATAAAACTATACGTGGCTTACTACCATCAGCACAGTCTCGCTGCATTACCAACCAAGATGTCGGTGTTCAACAGTCACATGCAGGGTTCCCATTCAGTGATTTGAAATAAACCCAGATTGCACACCAAAAAAAACATATTCGTACAATTGTAACTCAGAAAGCTTGTGCTACGAACAAAAATATATGAGTGTGCTTATTTGAATTGAAACGATATTAAAGTTCCTCTTCCAAATTTTCTTCTGCAGGGCAAACATTAACATTTGAACAACCTTTTTGTTGCTCAAGACGTTTTTCATAACGCTGGTAACATACTCCGTTGATGATATCTTTCACTAATTGTAAGAGTACATTTGTCATTACACTAGGAAATTTTGTGCAATCTTGAACTGCAACGTGATCTAAAATCCCACAAAAATATATTCCCAATGCCTTCTTCCTCCAATTGAAATTTGTTTTTTAATTTGTATACGTAGGGAAACATAGAAATTTAAACAATCAATCCTAACCCTTGTTTCACTAGCATTTTCAATTGGCATTCCAGACAACAAAATTATATATATAACCCGACAATGATCTTATATGAGGCTATGAAACCAGTGATTACTATAAAATGAAACCGACTGAACACGTTCTACTTCATCCGATATGCGTTCTTTATACACTGTAATCTGCAATACAAAGTTATCTTTGTATTACTGAACACGTTGAAGTTGCTGATGAATTTATCACTTCAAAAACCCAGATTTGACGCGAGTTTTCATAATTAAACCTAAAGATCCAGGTCGAATAAAAAAGCAGATCTGGGTGAAAAAAACGGCAATGGGAGCCCTGCATTGTCCAGGGCCGTCGCCAGCGGGAGGGCAGTGGTGCGAGGCCCCCTCATTTGAAATCTGTGCCCCCCCATTTCACGTTTGGCCCCCTGGTTGCTGCATACATCCAATACAGTATT
>Ga0210059_1017367_pt1 | contig 10261 bp, 10 predicted proteins | sample Ectturendosymbi2_FD_188042 | JGI IMG/M metagenome (GOLD analysis project Ga0210059, IMG submission 188042) | Ecteinascidia turbinata endosymbiont from Florida, USA - Sample 2 (SPAdes) (version 2) | ecosystem: Host-associated > Tunicates > Ascidians > Unclassified | place: Key West, Florida...
TATAATCCCTGTATGAACAAGAACGTCAGTTGCATAAAGTTGATAAAGTTATTATTGTGTGAGGGCATTGCAGAAAACTTGTTTGCCCCTAGTGCTTGCGGACTCACCCAGAGCCTTCCGCGGACTCAAATGAGTCCGGGGACTCGGGGTTGAGAAACACTGAGCTAAATGAATGTTCAATGTTGTGGAGTGGCTAGCTAGTGTCTATCTATGCATGCTGTATGAGTGGGCGTCAGTTCTGCTCTCACCATTTGCTTTGGCTTAGCTAGTAGATATTCATATTGCCCATTTGACGGAAGCGCGTTTTATTTATGTATTTTTTTTAGTTTTGGGTTTAAGTTTAGGGTTAACGTTAAGAGTACAGATTTGAGTTTTGGTTTAGGTCTAAGGTTTTGCGTTCAGGATTTAGGTTCAGGTTTGGGTTTGGGTTTGGGTTTGGGTTTGGGTTTTGGGTTTTGGGCTTGGGTCTTGGTTTAGGATTAGGTTAATTTTGGGTATCTGGTCAAATGGCAAAAAGCATATGCTCATCGAAATATATCGTCCTTGTAACGTGAGCAGTTCAACCATGGGTTTGCCTAATGGCAAAATTTGTCTCTGATGGCAAAACAGACACTGCATTTTTTAATTTTGGAAGTGCCAAAAGGCTGTGGTCTATTTTGCTTCATGAGGCAAAAGCACTGCTGGAACTATTTTGCCTTCAACCAATCGCATTTGGTTAAACAAAGGCAAAATAGCTCCAGCAGTGCTTTTGCTTCATCATGAGGCAAAATAAAACACATGATTTTACATGGGCGGATCAGGACTGGATCAGACTGATAATTTTCAAAAATTTTGCGGATTAGGACTGGATCATATTCAAATTTTTCGAATCAGGATTGGACTCGGACTGAAAAATTTCTCAGTCCACTCATCTCTGTTCCCTACATCTCTTTTTCCCTACATTTAGGGTTGCCCCTAACCTGTACAGGTAACACGTAAGCCGGAAAAAAATTAAAGAAGAAAAAGAAAACAAAAGTCGGGAAGGTGAGAGTTGAACCGAAAACCGTTGACATACCAGCCATAACACATAACTGCTACACTACGAGACCCACTCCATTGTAATGACAAAGTGACCCTTTTATTTGAATTGCACCAGGCCAGACGTATCCGTAGTCACTTCCAATAGGGAAAGCAAGGCGAAGACTTTCTGTACGTTTACGGTCAGTAGTAAGTAAATGTAGAGAAATAGGGAAAGCCCAAAATGAATATATACGGATTTGTCTTGCTGTTAATTTTTAGGTAAAAGGTAGTGCCGAGTGCCTACAAAAACATAAGCTCAATAAAAGACAAGCATGGGAGCAAAGAGCAAACAAAGAAGAACATTAATAAAGAAACACGTCACATGCACAGAAAAAAAAACAGAAAAAATCTAACAAAAATAAAAAAAAACACAATAGACATCAACATAACACAGATGGTGGTGGACAAGCAATGGGTGAAGAGTTGATACATGTACAGATGAGCAGGTGAAGGAAGCAAGCAGCAATGAGGGTTATGAGGCAGAGAGCAATGCATTTTAACACAACACTTCATTACAAAAACAAGTAGCAAGAGCAAAAAACGTAAGCTCAATTGAATTCTTACCACACATTCCATTGTTTTGTTTAGTATAACTGCAATTATATTTCATGTATTGTTGGTGCTGCATTTTCGTTAAATTTAAAATTCCTTATATTTTCATTGGTTCTCAGTGATACATTTTTTAATTTAATTCTTTTGCATTTTTATTGCAGGTACATTTTCACTTCAATTATTCTTGATGAAACTACATTATTATAGCAATCCAAATTGAATCTCAATGTGCTCTTCAAGTATCATTTCATCATTCATTTTCTCCTGTCTCTCTTCTTCAAGGGATGTAGCCTACACTGGCGCAGAAGCACTAGGAGGTCTCCAAAACTTTAAACTTTAAAGCAACTTTAAAGCAAAACTTTAAAAACTTTAAAGCACTATCACGGGGCGCATAAAATGTGTATAATCGCTGGTGGGCTGCAAATAACAATTGATGTTATCTGAAGTTCTACCTTTATCTTTCTATGAGAGATAGAGGCTTCTTGTTATGACATTCTACCTTAAGTGATAGATGCTTGTGGTTTACTGTCTATGTACCTGCTTATCAAGGAGCTTCATTTTGGCGCGATCTTGTACTTTAAATTGGGTGACAAAAATTTTGATGCTGGCTATATCAAATGTTCACACGGGGCGCAAGTTCCCCACCCCTGCCTTAGGTTTTCATCAACTTCTGAGAGCTTTGCTAGCTCAACACTAAGACAAGACCAAGCCAGTTTGGAGATGCAATCACACCACCTAGTCCAGGCGTTGGGAACATATGGCAGCGCTCTTCAACCAGTGTGCAAGGTGCACCCTAGGGTGCACCAAAATATGCGTAGGGTACACCACTAAAAAAGGGTTAACAAAGGTGCATCACAAACTTGTCACACTAAACAGATAATTTTTACAAAAACTTTCTGTTAGCCAAAATGAACCATTAACCAACCAATGACTTACAGCATTTAAGCGAGACTGCAGATTCTAAAGTGTGGTGCATAAGCATCACACAACATCAAGGTAATTGTTATATCTAGATGATTATTTGTGATTCATAAGCAACAGCCCATAGGCCATTGTCAATTGAATTATGTAGCTGAGTTACTGAATTAAGGGACTTGCTTATTTAGGCCAGGGTACTTACAGACATGGGCGTAATTTACGTGGGGGACATGAGGGAAGTATCAGTAAATTGGGTGCATGAGTTTAAGTGTTTAAGTAAATAGGGTGCATGAGTTCGTTGAAACATCTTTAAGGGTGCACCGTAATGAAAAAGGTTGAAGAGCACTGACCTATGGCTTGCGAGCCAGATGTGGCTTTTCTGATGACAGCATTTGGCCTGCTTGATATTTTCTTAGCACGATTGTTACAGTAAAACTTTTTTGTAATTTTCCTTCAAAGCTATCAACAACACCAAACAGCACCAGAAGTCGCATTAACAGTAAGCATGTTAAAGAGAAAATTCAAACATTGTTTGTTTAAAATCGTTGATTTTGCTTAAAAATGCACATGTTATTTAGCCAGTTAGTTGCAGTAGGTGATGAAAAATATATGGCTCTCACAGAAATACAATTAAAAATATGTTGGTTTCATGGCTCCCTTAGGCAAATAGGTTCCTGACCCCTGACCTAGTCCTTCAAGTATCAACTACACTCATTTGAAAGCATGACTGTAATTTGGTAGGGGGGTTTTGGGCTAATGGGATCATGACAGGAGCAAGTTTTTTGGTTAATTATATGACGTCATCATCTGATCCCACGCGCCAATATTTTGGCTCGCAGTATTTTTGGATTCTAGGCAAGAATATGCGTTTTTAGAGCCCTTGATTGAGTTTCTAGCTTTTCTGGTTCAAAAGTTAGGCCAAAAAACAGATAATTGGAAAGGGGCTTTTCTCAATACTTTTGGGGATTTCCCTAATTTATTTTAAGTTTTTTTGGCCCTAATCTTGGAACCAGGAACGCTAAAAACCCATTCGGACCTTTCAAAGTCCTGAAATTTAACCAAAAAACAGCTAAACTAAAAAAAATTAATGTCATTTAAATGGCTCCTGCGGGTCTTAAAGGCAGGTTGGGTAAAAATGCTGACATCAGCAAAAAATAACATCCTATCATCATGTAAGCATTAAAAAAAAACAGACATCCTAAAATGAAAAGTTTTTTTTATTACAAAGTACATACCTTCACGACTCTTTAGAGTGTTTGAACAGAACTCTAACTCAATCTGACGGCGAGTTATTGCCTGGGGAGAAATGCCCCTCAGAGTGGCTTTTGAGGCAGCAAAATTTTGGTCAATTTTTGGTTTATGAGCCATAATTTTTGCTCCCGATATGCTAGGAAGTCAATCAAGGGCTCTATAGATGCGGATTTTGACCTAGTTTTCAACTAAATTATGAGTCCAAAAAATGACCCATTGGGACAGCACCCAGGGCCAGGCAAAGATGGTCAAAATAACACAAAAACATCCCTACTTGACATTCCCCCCAGAAAACCTCAAACCCAAAACAAAATATGTTTTTTTTCGATGTCAACTAAAAGACTGGCTGAATCCGTATAGGGTTTGAACAGTTCTCTAGCTCTAGCGGCTGGTGATTTATGGCCAAAAAAGGGTGTGCCAATATGTTGGCGCGTGTGGTCGGTAAAGGGTTAAGGACATGCATTTGTTTAATGTTACATTACATCAAAATTCCAAATTTGGTTCCTTAGGACTTGGACTGACTTTTCAAATTGAAAACCCACAGAGTTGCAGAAGAGTCTGAAGGTTGATTGTAAAATATATACAAAAACAAAATTTCACAGATTTATGTAGTACAATAACTGTTAACAAACATACTATCAGAGACCGAAAAAGTTACTGCTGTTTTGGAAATATTTTCATTTTTGGCAATGGTTAATTGAATACAGCGTTGTACTAATTTTAACCTCCTTAACTTGATGCTCAGTTTTCTACTTCCTTCTTCCTTTTGTTTGTTCACCATCTTTAAACTTTCAAGTGCTGTTTTTGCTTTTTCCGGTTTAAACACCGTAGGCAGTTCTCTTGCATTTAGTGTTCTGTTCTTATTGTTTTGTTATTTTAACATTCTTTTTTATTCATGGCACTGTGTTTATTCATTGTAAACAGTGTATACTATGCTAACAAGTTAGGCTAATCAAATATTGAAATTGCTGCAATTTCAAAAATTTTAGCTTATAAATCATGATTTTTAAGTTTTTGAAGAAAAGGTAAGGCATAAAATACATCATATTTTTGATAATGAAGCAGAAAACAAGATTTAAAAATTTTGGAAATATCGGTATAGGCCGATATGTCGGCCCATGAATGGCCGATATATTGGTATCGGCCTAAAAAAAAACATATCGGTCAATCTCTAAACAATGTGATTGATAATTTTTACCAAGTTGGTGATTTGACTAAAAGATTGGTAAATTTACGAAGAATTAGTAGTTTTACTGTAACTTTTGAACCAGAAACACTAGAAAGTCAATCGAAAGCTTCAATCAAAGACTTGGATTCCAGTCTAGTTTCCACTGAAAACTTTAACAAAATACTTCCGTTTAGTGGTTTGGGCCCAGGTCAGGGAACTTGAGCCAAAACTGACTAAAAATCTACCTTACTATGATGTCACTCACAAAAAACCTGAAACCCAAAACTAAAAAAAATTCATTGCAGACTAGAAGACTTGCCAAGTCCTTAGAAGGTTTCAACAGCTCCTTAGCGCATTTGGTGGAGGAGCTATGGACTTGCAAAGACATGTGCAAACAGCTTAATTTCGTGGAAACCGCTAGATTTAGACCAGACACATAAGTGTTAATGTACAGAAATGTCAGCTTGTAAGAGATATTGTTTTTACATTTTGATAAGATATTCTTCTGCTTATTTGGTTGATATGTTTTCTTTTTTCTGCAGTATACCTAAAAAATTCTGAGTGCTACAATTAACATACATTTCAGGGTAGCTATCTACAAAACTATCAGAAATATGGCTCATCCAATTCTGAAGATATTCTACCATTAAATTTAACTTCTTTTACCCAGTTTATATGTTCCTTAACCACTGTTGGTCATAGATAGTCAGTATTTTGGTGTTTGGTCTAAATTATAAGATACAGTGAAAATGTGTGCATAACAAATAATGGGGTGGAAGAAGCATGTGATTATGTTCTCACCAAAGATCTGGTGTTGCCCTGACCTTTGACAGTCAGCTACTAATAGTGGTTTAGATGTTTTTGAAACACTTCTGGATTGAGAGCATCAAGGAAACCATGCACAACCATTTAATAAATAATCTTAGTTGAACAGCTGCATGAAGTTTTCAGTTTCTGGGTGTGTAAAAGCCATAACACTAAATTTTTATGGTACTTCTAAAATTGTTTGAGTCTCATGCTCTGTAATTGATGACCATTACAACGTTCTTCCTCAATAGATATGAGTCCAGTTAAATTGCCCAATTTGTTCAAACATTAACTTTATCAGATTATTTCGTATTTGTAGTCAACTAGCATAATTTATTTTTAATAAATTGATGTACTGAGATAGTATATAAAATGTAAGGCATTTTCGTAAAAAACTGAACATTTCACTGTCTGTCCCTGTTGTTATTTACTAGAACCATTCTGCAGCAATCTTCAGATGTGGTTTGACTTTTTTGTGCTAAATGCAAAGTTTGTAGCAGACTTTATTTTTTGTAGGTTCCAGCTAATGGTCTAGGTAGAGATTTGCAAGCTTTGCTGAAAGTAAATACTTCATAGAACCAACAGGCATCAGCAAGACAATGGAAACAGCATCTAAACAAGAATATGCTGGTGTTAAACTTACTTTGGACAACTGTTTGATTCCTGAGGAAATAATAGCCAGTACGCCATCAAGCAAAGATGGTTTAGATGCAACCACTGAAGAAAATTTGAGACTTTCTGGCTGTGAATGCATTCAGATTGCTGGAATAATGTTGAGGTTACCTCAGGTATGTAAAGTTTGCATTGCAATAAAAAAATGTGGTAACAGCTTTAATTAGGTATTGTCAAGCAAAATCTTACTGTGGAAAATAGCCACAAATATTGAAAACATTATTTGTGGCTGTATTGTTCACAATGAGAGTCTACAGCGACTCCAAGCATTACTTACCAAGTAATATCTGCTTTTATTTTACTAGTTATAAACATAACTTGCACTGCAATAGGTGGTTTTGCATGATCAGGGTAAGGGTTCCCACAGTTCTGCAAAATTAGTTGTCATGGAAAAGTTTGGGAAAAAAGTTTCAAATTAATGAGTTGCAGAATTTGCTGTTCATTAGCACTGAGCTGTGTAGTGCACATACTGATATGATAGAAGTATGCATTTTGTGGAACTGCTTATTTACACTATGATATGTCATAAATTGGAAGTGATCTTTATAGTTGTAAGGCAAAATAAAACATTATTGCAAGTTTACTATGTATTTAGCTCAAGGTTTTAAAAAATGATGCTGTGGTAATCCACTGAGCACCGAAGTTTTTTCAAAGTTGTAAAGCATTTTTTATGAATTGGAAGAAAAGATTACAATAAAAGATTTAAAACAATGCAGAAAATTCATTCTGAAATATATATTGTTAATTTTGTCATACAATTTCATTATTGAATTTTTGTGGGAACCTTAATGATATAACTGTTGAAATAATCGAAGAAAACATATTTTTTATAGGAATGATCATCAACTTTACACAACTCCAAGTGTTGATTATGCATTACATGATGTTATGAAAGTGTTTTATACAGTATATATTGCATCTCCTTTTTGTAGACCTTTTGACATAGCATGATGTTAAACTGCAACCAATAAAATCTGTCAGAAAGGTCTATTCTCTCAGGACTGTTTGTTTTAGCTAAGACATTTTGGTCATTTGTCCCGCAAAAGTATTGAAAACTGCCGAAACATTATTAACTAGCATACCTTCTTAGACATTACGATCAAATTAACGTAATTTTCTTTTAGTCATTAAAAAAAATTAGTCTATTACTGAAAAAAAACAGCTCAGGTTTAAATAACTTGAGGATATCATGTGTTTATGTTGAAAACAATTGGATATTGTAGTATTGCTAAGAATAAGAATTACAAAAAATTGATTCATTTACAAGCTAAAAGTTTGAACCCATCTAGAATTGCAACTTCAAAGTTACAAGTATTCCAAGAAAAGCAGAAATTCTATAAATAAAAGATATTGAAATTCAATAAATCAGTAGTACCAGCTGAATTTAATATTTCCCAACCATATCTTTCCACACGTGGCAATTACAGGACAGATACCAGTCAGTGTACCAATATGGAGTTGACATCTTTTGAATACTAGCTGTAATTACTTTTAACACTTTGGCATCCGGCCAGTTTTAGGGATTTTTGAGAAAAAACACCAAAACGCATGTGGCTTTGCGTGGGAATTTTTCCGGTCTAGGTCATTCCATGTCAAGTCACCCAATGGGCTAAACCCTACACTTTCAGAATTTAATGAAATTTGGCATACATGTTGATTTCGGCTCCCAAACCTCAAATCTAAAATTTTTCATTGATCGGATGATTGGTTTCCATAATACGGGAGGGTAATTTTTTGAAAATTTAGAAAAAATAAGGGGGGCGCCCAACTTTAAAACTCCATATCTTTTGAACTAGTCCAATCTGGAAAAGTAAGGTATCTTTGAAAAGGGAAAAAAAAAACAAGAATTCAATTCTGACATCATTTTTGTGATTTGGGTAAATTTTGGGATGATGACCTTTTGACCTATATTTTGACCTTGAAATTGACCCTGTGGATCAAATTAAGAAATGCTGATGACCATCGGATATCACAGCCCTATTTGTTACCTACAATATATCAAAATATGGAATATGTAAAATTTTTCATTTTTGAGTAACAACAAATTGAAATTAGCATATGTAGACAATATTGGTAAAATTCACACAAATCACATGCAGAGCAAGTCTTCTAAATGCCATCATTTTACCAACTTCAATGCCAGGGTTAGGGTTACAGTTTGTTTATAGGACATTGCAGAAAGCCAGATTAACATGGCAAAAGTATGTTTCCATGTTGAAATGATAATGTTAAAAGGTTATGTACCCAACTGAATGTATGTTACCTACACTATATTCTGATATGAAAAGTGTTTTTTAAGGTATATAAGGTTGTTAACATGTCAGTGTCGGTGAGTAAGTTAAGTTTTTACACTGATATCAACCCCTGTAACCAGAAGAAAACATACCTCTAAGCAGAATATTTCATTGTTAATGAGAGGAAGATATCAACATGTTGGCATTGCAATGTAAAATTTAAGTACACCATATTACAATGATTTGCTTCCATCATGAGCAAGAATTGCTTACAAAGTTTTCGTTGCAACAAAGAAATTGTAGTGATCCATTTAACATTAATCCAAACAAGCAAAGTACAAAATAAATTTGGGTTGTTTGTAGCTATGAAAAACTGAAAAATCCACCTCCAAGTGTAATTCCTAGTGAAAAAACACTGCAGCGCATGTGCAATTAGACTGAATAAGGAAATGAAGAGTATACCAAATATTGCGCAAACTAGGTCTACTGAACCACATGCTGGTGTACTGAAGCATGAAAATAAAAAACTAATGTATATAAGTTCACCACAACAGGATATCAATGATGTTGATAATGTCACTGTTAGTTCTCCTGAAAGGACACTTTGCTTGTAGAAGTAAATGTTGCATTAATTATTATCAATATTGCATAAAACAGCAGCCAAGCATGGGCACTTGGCTCTATCAACAAAGGAGTCAGGAAAAGGTTTAAAAAAGCAGAACAGACATTAAAAAATATTGTATTAAGAAGACCTACGATGTTGAAGTGAAGTCATCTGCCTCAGCATTAGATGAGAACAACAAAGATTTATGTTTGTTTTGTGCCATGTTGGAAGAACTGCAAGCAATATACAATAGATCCACTTCTTGTATAGAACATGTTCAAATTTTAACCCAATCCCCCTTCACCACCATAGAAAGGACAATGAAAGAATTTCTCAAACTACCTTGCGAAAAATAGCCGAGCACTGATGAAAGAAAAGGGTATTCCAGGAGAGAAGTCTAGGATTTTTTCACCATCCTTGTCACCCACACTCCTTTTTTCCCAGGAAATATTCAACTGTTTTCATCTTTCAGCTCAGGTGACATTGCTTTGCCCTTGTTCTTGGTGCCCTCTTCTAAAAGTGCCCTTTTCACTATGCTCTGCTCTTCTTTAATTATTGGTTTGAGGCACCAAATTCTTTTGTTTTTGGGTCATTCCATGCTTAATTGAACAGAAAAATTAAAAATGTTCACCCACCCTCTCAGATTTTGATGAAAGTGGGCTCATTTGAAAGAGCTTCAAAAATAACAACCAACAAAAAATATTTGAACGAAATCGGTCAAGCGGTTACCAAATGGCAGACATTTCAATTTTTTAATAAATTTGAATTTTATGGTCACGCGTGAGTGATTTCTGCTCTGTACAGCCTCCCCCTTAAGATAAACTGGTGATTTTTTTTTTGAATCCCATTTTTTCTGGGGTGCTGATTTAAAAAATGATGGTTTCATTCTTGTAAAATGAAGTTTTCACTGTCAAAATCTGCATTTTGTATGTTTAGCTTCCGTAATCGCTCATGCGTTGCGCACCTAACCAATTCATGTGTGAAAACCACCACATT
>Ga0210059_1017368_pt1 | contig 10261 bp, 9 predicted proteins | sample Ectturendosymbi2_FD_188042 | JGI IMG/M metagenome (GOLD analysis project Ga0210059, IMG submission 188042) | Ecteinascidia turbinata endosymbiont from Florida, USA - Sample 2 (SPAdes) (version 2) | ecosystem: Host-associated > Tunicates > Ascidians > Unclassified | place: Key West, Florida...
CCGGTGTCCGGGTGCACTTGTTTCAGCACTTTGTAAATGTAGATGCTAAAACTCTCCTTGCGGCGTGCGCGGCGCTTCTTTTGCTTGTCGGCCGGAGCAGTTTTCTTGGTTCCCTTGCTTGCAGTCATACTGCGTTGTCGATATTTTCACTTCACAGAAAAGATCCTATTTGAATAAGGACTGAGGATGCGTAATTTTACGTGAAATCGATTTCCTATTAAAAATTTGCTGATCGATTCCTTGCTTACACCCATCGTGGAAAGTACATACTTGAAGAACTCAAAGAATTGGGCTTGAAGTTACTAAGTTTGGGTGTTCATATATTAAGAACAAAAAGTAACATTTCAAACGTTGAAACCAATTAATCAGAGTTAAGGATACATTTTTATAACAATGGTTTTTGCATATGTTTTGTTTAATTTTTTTTAAAGCAAAAGCACCATAAGATACAGATGGGACAAAACATTGATATACTTTGCAGCTAGGGATGCCCAAAGTAGAATAATTGCTTATTCTAGAATTATTCTAAAATTTATTTCCGAATCCAGAATTTCGAATCCTATTCTAGAATTCTCGACAAGATTTTTTTTGCTTTTATTTTTATTGAAAATTTCATTGATAAAAATCACAGCAGTGAAGAATTGCAATGAAGAACATTGATTTCATCAATATGCTGTCCTGTCAGCCTTGTTCTGAGTTTGCCAATGGTTAATCCCACTTTCGAGAACGAACGCTCAGAAGAAGCAGTAAGTGGCTGGAATCGCCAAGTACTTGGCAGCCAAGTTGTACAACAGTGGAAACTGTAATTTGTTTCCCTTCCACCATTCGGCCACGGGTCGGCCTTCACGCAGTTGGCATGCATTTATTGCATTCCTTTCAAAAGCGAAATTCTTTTCTCCTGTGAATTGCCTTTTGATTTTCGAATCTACTGACCCGAAATTATTGCAATTATGAAATACGGTTCCGACGAGATTCCGAATCTCAAGGATTCGAAATTCTATTTTGGGCATCCCTATTTGCAGCTAAACTAATTTATGACTTAAATTAGTGAGCAGATGAACGTCTGGAAGACAATTATGCTTTAGATATTGACTGACATCAATTTTTGCTTTCTGTTTTTTAAACATTCAACAAAGGACCAGGTGGCTTGATTACATCAACCTGGCTTTCTCTGTAAGCCAGCAGAACTAGAAGAGGTGACTGAAAAAAGTAAGGTGTTTCGAATCCTACAGCTGCTGCCCCTGTGACTTCCTTAGAGGCAAAGTAGATGTGAAAATTAATGCATGTTTTTTCACTTACAAAACTCAATGTGAGCATTGACTGCAAAATTAGGTACAATGACTAAGCACTCGAAAAAAACAATGACTTATGGACAATTTTAAATATATCTATGACTATACAAGTAATGAACATTTTTTTACCTAATCAAATAGACTGCATTCAGTAGTGTGCATTTTGGTACATCAGCTACACCACTGAAGAAAAAGAACAGTGGATGCATTACAGCTTATTTAGTAAAAATGTACCACGACTTCACGAATATCTACTCTGCATGCAAGAAAATAAGATGCCAAGTTTCAGGAGTATGTTTTACCTCAGGGGTGAGCAACCTTCTGCTATTTGCCAACTTAAGATATTAAAGCATTCAGTGTGTCCACAACTTACATATTTTTATGCAAGTCAAGGTCAACATACCTTCTGTGTGAATCATAACAAAATTGATATATAAAGCTTAGTGCTTCTGCATGCCATTGCAAAATGCTTGGTGTACAAGTGTGGCATGTATGATATAGGTTGCTGACCCCTGTTTTATCTTGTTGTAAGTACAGCAGATAGTTTTGCAAGACATTGCCATCACTGATGTCACCAATAACATGTTAAGACTGGCAGTACTTCAATATTGTTATACATTCTTAGCCACACTTTGACTCTTTCATTATACTGTAATCACAATACACCAGCACAGCATTGGTATACTTCATAAATTTTTATGAAACATGAAAGTATGTTCATGGCTGTTATTAAAATATTTCTAACAAAGCAGAACCAGGTTACAATTTTTATCTGAAATTTGTACTTACAGCTGAGTGATGCACCAATAAGTTTTGCCAAATGACGTAAGATTTACACCTATACTCTTTAAAATCTGACCCATGTAAAATAAATTTAAAATATTTTTTGGAAAACAAAGCACTGCATGAGCAGAAGTGCAGCTTACTGAATGTCTAATATTCCATAGCGATAACTAGTCTCCACACAGGTGAAGACTTTGAATCAATCGGCAAATTTTAATAGGAACGTGAAATTTATTTCCTGTCAGAAATTTGCTGATTGATTCAAATTCTTCACCTGTGTGGAGACTAGTTGTATACTTGAATACAGACATATGCAAGTTTGAATCATCGCAAAAAGATGAAAGCAGAACCCATCGACTGATTTCTCAAAAGCTTACAACAAACTTAGACCTTTCAATAGTAATTTCTTTATAGATTTCAAATACCCATTGGTTAGTAGAAGTGGGCAGATAAGCTCCAAAGCTTGGATAAGCTATGGCATTAAAGCTTGAGGTGACTCATAGGACATCAACCAAATTTTTACATGTTCTTTTCATTATATTTAGTTTTCATATTCTTTCATTTATGGGATGTTTTGTGGTATATTTTCAAGTTTATACAAAGATTTTTGTGGCCATCGTAAATTGCTATATTTTCTAAGGCTTGCCCAGGTAGGCCAGAATTAAGATTTTTGTGCTGTGTTACACCAATCACATGAAACACCACATTTTTTTATTTAAGCTTGTCTCAGCGGCGCTCATACATGTGCTTGAAATTTTTTATTTGCTTTTTGAAGCATGAAGAAAGTATTGTCATAAAACCTAAACTCTATTTAAAAAAGCTAGTTTAAATATTTAGCAATAACTGCTCACTGTGATGAACAAAAACCATGAGTTAAGCTGTTTCTCCATGCTACTATGAGTAAAAGAACTTCAATTCAAGTTTGTTTGGTGGTACAGTAAATAGAAAAAGTTGGCATTCGTTAATTTAGACAAGGATAACCACGAGATGAAAACCTGACAAAGATCATCTTGAAGGGAAGTAGGGGATTTGAGGAATGAGCCTGTCATGCTATACTTTCATAACTCTGCTAGGCTTCTGGCAGCACATATCAACATTTAAGTGACAAAGCTGCCAAATCTCCTCAGAAAGTTTTTTGCTGAGAAACCAATTTTGCATCAAGTATGCATTTTCAATCCTTACTCAAATAGAGAAAGACAATCTTGTTGTGCATTATAGCATCCCACAACTCTAATAAAGTTCTTATGGCAAGGCCATTATAAGAAAAAAACTTTAGTATTTCAGTTTAAAACAGCGCTTAAACTATGCTTTCAACAATTGCATCCAGATGTAAATTTATCAAGAAAATGCATCATAGTAACACTACACAAAAACAAATGATTTTCCACACATACCTCATTCGGTTACTACACAAAACAGAGAATGTTCCGAATAATAATATGTAAGTGACACATATGCTTGCCTATGTTGTGCTCATGTTACAAAAGAAGTTGTGTTTAAGAGCTACTTCAGCAGTAAAACGATGAGCAGGGTTTGCTACAATTAAATGATGTAACAAATCTTGACCAGTAACAGACAACTTTGGTACAACATGCTGCCAGTTGGAAACAACTGGGTACATTGGAAATATTTTAAAATCTGGCAGTTTGCTGACACCTGGCCATGTAGCTTCTGTTGGAGTTCCAAGCAACTTAAAAATTCGTTTAAGTTGATCTTCAACATCATTTCCAGGAAACAGAGGTACACCAGCATTTGATATTTCTGCAAAAATACAACCTGCACTCCAGGTGTCAATTGTTGTAGTGTACAACTTTGCTCCAAACAAAACATCAGGAGGACGATACCACAGTGTAACTACCTCAGCAGAATAACACCTGACTGGAATCCCAAAAGATCTAGCAAGACCGAAATCAGCTAATTTCAATTCACCACGCTTATTAATAAGCAAATTTTGTGGTTTTAAATCTCTGTGCAAAATATTTTGTTGATGACAAAAGGCCAAGCCCTTGAGAAGCTGATACATAAATGATTGAACAGTTACAGGATCAATATCACCACCACAAGAGTCAAAATATTTTTTCAAATCCTGTTCACAGTATTCAAACACCAGAGTCATCTTTCTTTCACTATGCAGGACATCATGAAGACGCACAATGTTTCTATGATTTAACTCTTTAAGAATGCAGATTTCCCGAAGAGCAGAACTTGGAACCCCTTCATCATCATCATCCAGTTGCACTCGTTTCAGAGCAACAACTTCTCCTGAATCACGCTTCTTTGCTTTGAAAACTGTTCCATAGGTTCCTTCACCTATCTTTTCAATTTTTTCGTACTTGTGCATAATACCTTATGGAGAAAAAATACCTGAAAAATACAGCAAAGATATCCACACTTAGTATTGTGTTGACTTAAGAAGAAAGAGAGGTAACATTTGCATCTGAGTTTTGTGTGTTACCAAAAGTGTATCATTGAAAGTCCCTTTAAAGCACACATACAAAAAACAGTTTAAGGTAGGAATACAGACTTGCATAAATTTACAATGTAAATTATATATACTTTATTCACATGAAAGGTTTGTTCATATGGTGCATAATCTCATTCATTCATTCATCTTCACCTTTCCTCTAGGGAGTGTTGCAGGGACAGCAGCCCTAAGAGGACTCGAAATACCTCATGGTCAACAGCAATTTCAGGTAATTCTGCTGGCTCCACACCAAGATGAGACCAAGCAAGGTTGGAGATGAAGCCACTGCACCTGGTCCTTGGGTGACCCTTACCAGTCTTTTGTGGGGCATTCTGGACACATGGCTGAACCAACGTAGCTGGGATCTCTCAATTCAGAGAAGTGTTGCGACATTCAGGGCTCTGTGAATTTCACAGCTGTACACTTTGTCGCGAAATATCACGCCACGTACTCTTCACAAAAATCCCATTTCTGCGCTTTCACTTGAGACAATATATTTCCAGTCATGAACCAAGATTTATGACCATAGGTATGGATCGGAACAAAGACCAATTTAAAAACTGACAGGTTCGCGGTGCTTGAAAGCTTCCGTTTTGTGACCACAGAACGATTAAGCTCATACAGAACTGCATTAGCTTTATCAACCTGTGTATCAATCTCGTCACTTCACCTTCCGTCACTCATAAATACCACCCCAACATGCTTAAACTTCTCTACCTGTTGCAGAATATTCTTGCAGTGTACACTGCCTTGGGTTTCTTGAGAGACATAATAGGTTTCTTGAGATATATAAAACGGTGTTTTTGGTGCTAATTTTCATTCTGGCTTGACCGCACACAGCAGAAAACCAATCAAGGAAATGCTGAAGACCCTGTTGAGAAGATGCTAGCAATAAGTATGTGTGGGCTTTACCATGCACAAAAATGACAAGTTTTGAAACCAGAGTTGTGGAGTCAAGACTCCAACTTTTTGGGTAGAGACAGATTCCTAAGAACACTAGGAGTCAGATTTAAGCTCAATAGGATGATTTTTTACAATGCACTCGTAAGTTAGGAGTCATAACTAGTGCTTGTTGAAATGGCACAATTTATTTTGAAACTATTATTTAAATAGAATTCTTACTGTGCACTACGATTTCCATTGATTGGTAGTTGATACAAAATCAGCTACTTTCAGCTTGAAGAACCTAGCATCATAGGGCAAGAAGACTTTCTTTTAAGCAACACTGCGCATTGCTTAGTGCTTACACAGTAATAAACAGATTAATTTAAAGCCTTAAATAATGTATCTAGTGACAATATTAACATTTCTAAGAATAATTCTAGCTCACTTTGCCATTACTGACAGCCAAATTTCATTCATGTTAAGGACTCTGAGTCAGAAAAGTCGGACTCAGATATTTTACCTCTGACACTGCAACCCTGTTAGAAACACAAACTTTAGAAACTACAGGCAACATCATTAGTGTGATTGAGTGCTCCAAGTAAAAATGCTATAATGGAGTTCAGCACATATTTATTTCCAACTAGGCAACTTAGGTTTCCACAACCACTGGGGCCCAGTCTTCAGGCTCCACATTAAACTTCCACTGTTACCTTTTGGTCAAGTACGTATAAAATTGCTTTGCTTTTTTGTTGCGGACTTACGCACTTCTGCGTACTGCAAATATAAAGAGTCGGCTTTGTTGTGAAGCCATGCCTTGTAAGCTACTTTCTTTGCTTTAATAGCATCTTTCACCTCTTGGTTCCACCAAAAGGTTACTTTTTTACCATTATTCACCACACCGAGTCATTGCCGTCCGCATACCCAAGCAGCAGATGAAACTACAGCTACCACTCCATAAGCTATGTAATGCTTTTATAATTCATGTCACTAAATAAGTATGGGTCATTCCATGTCAAATCACTCAAAAAGAAGACAATTCTAAACCCTACCCTTTAGGAATGTAATGAAATTTGGCATACATGTTGGTTTTGACCACTAAATCTCAAATCTAAAATTTTTCATTGATCAGATGATCCATTTCTGAGATATGGGTCGTTATTTTTTTAATTTTGAGAAAAAAACGGGAGCACATAACTTCAGATAACCATATCTTTTGAACTAGAAGTCAAATCTGGAAAAATAAAGTATCTTCGAATTAGGGGAGAAACTGAGGAATTCAAATTTGGCATCATTTTCATGATTTGGATAAAAGTTAAGGTGATGACCTTTCGACCTATATTTTGACCTTGAAATTGACCCCATGGATCAAAATATAAAATGCTGATGGCCATTGGATATCGTAGCCCTATATGTTTCCTACAACATATTGAAATATGAAAAGTATAACAACTTGAAATTATCATATATGGACAGTATTGGTTCATTCAAGTGAATCAAATCAGAAGCAAGTCTTGCCATCATTTGCCAGGGTTATGGTTGTGTTTAGGCCATTGTAGAAAGTCAAATTAACACATGGCAAAAGTCTATTCGCATGGTGAAACGACAATGTTGAAAAGTTATATACCCAAATGAATGTATGCCACTTATACGAAACGTGCTTTTTGAGGTATATAATGGCAACTTAGGTTTTGGGACAAGTTTCAGAATGCAAGAAGTGCACAGTTTCAAACATTGAGAACCAGGTGTAATATGCTTTCAAAATCTCTTGATGAATGTGACATACGTGAGGTGAACTTGTATTGGACTGCCACAAATATCCGTTAGTGACATGGTTCAAACCACATGCTTGGTATCTAAACAGCTTGTTAGTGCCATCAACCAGTTCTGTTAAAATAGGGAAAAATGGAAGGGGTTACAAATGAGTTGTCTGTTTGGTCACTAACAATTGCCAGGGTTTTATGTCTTCAATGCTTGATGTGCAAAACTTGTTAAATGATTATCAGATCATATTTCTTCAAGAGACCTGGTTGGCAAAATGACAACTTGATAATTTATCCTGTTAACAGACTGTGACTTCAATGATGGCTTAGTTTTGGGTCATTGACATGGTGCAACTGCCATCTATTGGTCTGAAAATCTTAAAGCTTCAGCATTTTCAAACAGTGATGGCTCTATAATAGGCTTCAGAGTGCGTTTAAAAAAATCAGAGCTGTGCTTAATTCAGAGATCGACTGATATGGCTTTTTTGAGGCCGATACCAAAATATCAGCCATTCATGGGCTGATACCAATATTTTCAAAATTTTAAAATCTTATTTTCTGCTTCATTGTCAAAAATATGATGTATTTTATGCTTTATCGTTTATTCAAAAACTTCAAAAATCAGGATTTATGAGATAAAAGTTTTGAAATTACAGTAATTTCAACATTTGATTAACTTGTTAGCATAGTATACACTGTTTGCAATGAATAAACAGTGACAGTGCAATGAATAAAAAAATAATGTTAAAATAACAAAACACTGAATGTTAAAGAACTGCCTACAATGCTTAAACCAAAAAAGCAAAAACAGTGCATGAAAGTTGAAAGATGGTGAACAATGAAAAGGAAGAAAGAAGTACAGAATGGAGCATCAAGACAAGTTAAAGAAGCTAAAACTAATACAACACTGTATTCAATTAACCATTGCAAAAAATGAAAGTTTTTCCAAAACAGCAGCAACTTTTTTGGCCTATGATAGTATGTTTGTTAACAGTTGCTGCACTACATAAATCTTGTGTAATTTTGTTTTTGTATATTATATTTCACAAACCAATTACCTTGTGCTTTCAGACTCTTCTGCAAACTCAGTAGGTTTTCAATTTGAAAAGTCGATCCAATTCTTAAAGAATCAAGTTTGGAATTTTGATGAAATGTAACATTAAACAACCGCATTTACTGCACTGGCTTGCTGCTTGCAAATAATTCTTACCAATTAGGCCTGAGATTTTACAGAAGCATTAAAATATTACTGAAACATTGCAGAGCGTGATTTTCAACACTACGAAACTAAATAAACAACGTGAAAAATACACAAAAACGTTTATGCGATTTCCCGTTACAATTTCTCATCACAAAAATTTCACAAATCGATTCTATGCTCAAATGTATTAACTGTAAATTGCTTTTACATCTTGCAAATGTAAACATCTCACGTCATGCCCAAACCAAACATAGGCGTGTGCAATTCTTTTGTTGAGGCTGAAAAAAACAATGTTTGTTAACAGGATTTATTTACACACTAATCATTGCTTATTCGGGCAAACTTTGAATTTCTATAACAGCATGGCAAAAGCATTGTTGCATGCCTGCAACACCAACGTCAGTTTCAAATGCAATCTGTATGAAATACCAAAGACGGCGATATAAAATATGTGTTCGTGGGTTGTGCGTAAAGCTGGTAAAGTTAAAGATCAATGTTAGATTGTCAGCCGAGATCTGTCCGCCTCAGAAACTGTCTGGGGGTGAAAAACATGTTTTACATTTCGTACAAAATCTCTTGATTCCAAAAAGTGTTGCTCGAAATTTTGACAGATATGGAATCTGTATGAAATATCAAAGACGGTGACATAAAATATGTGTTCGTGGGTTGTGAGGAAAATTGGGGTAAAAATGGTTGATTTTCCGTTTTATGGGCCATGATTATGTTGTTGTTTTCGTGTTTTGGAGGGGTGTTTTGCATTTCAATGTATTTTTTTTCGTTGTTAAAGGTTTCCAACCTTTCTGATATTGCTTTCCTGTCCATTGCAGTGAAATATATTATTTTTTTATCACCCCTTGACAATTCGAAAAAATTTTTGACCAACCTCGCATCCAATCGTATGTGCGGCTGGCCAAAGTGTGGCTAACTTCATCTTGGTTTTGCTGGTCGCGTTTAACAAACGGACAACAGCAACTGTGATGCAACATTGAAAACTGACTACCACGCTGCTATCGGACCAAACAACTAATCACCACTTCAAAGTATTTGTGAAATGCTGGAGTAGCACTTTTGGAACTTGTGTACCACATCTATAAACCAGAACGACGCAACAGCTTGGATTGTGAGATCACAATTATCCTTGTCATGCCTCGTGGAAAACGTCAATTAAGTTAACCCACAAAAATGTATTCTAAGCAGTGCTCTCACTTTTAGGGATTTTGTCCCTAGATTGGAACTTTTGAGTCCTTTTAGGGATTTAGGGATTTTTAGGGATTTTCAGAAAAGTATGAAAATGTGTGAAATGAACTATTTCAATTTATTTTGCAAATGATATTCAGTTCTATTTTTCGCACTCCGATTTTATTTATCATTCGCACTCCGATTTTATGCTGCACCACCACAGATTTAGGGATTTTTTGGTACTGTTCTGGGGATTTTTGGAGTTGCATTTGTGAGAGCCCTGATTCTAAGCTTGCGTACAGTATGAACCAGCGTGCTAGGCCTAACACATCAAATTAAGAAGAGTAGAATCCTTTGGAGATGTTACGTGCAACTGCTTCACAGCGACCGTTGTCGTCACTAGTGAGTAACGATTGCATTTGTAATCATATTCCTACCGCCGTAAATGTTGCTTTAACATAACAGAACTGATTTTTCATGCAAGCTTTTTTCAAAGACAGTGGCTGTAGACAGGGGCGCAGCCAGGATTTTTCTAAGGGGGGGGGCTGAAATTATGGAAGCAAAAGCTATGAAAAGGAAAAATTGCTTGTGATTAGAATAGCCAGGAAAGCACATATTTTGTGGATAAACAGTTGACTGTACTCACCACGAAACCTGGGTCCTTCCAACTAAACTGCCATCTTGTTTCTTTGATATT
>Ga0210059_1017369_pt1 | contig 10261 bp, 4 predicted proteins | sample Ectturendosymbi2_FD_188042 | JGI IMG/M metagenome (GOLD analysis project Ga0210059, IMG submission 188042) | Ecteinascidia turbinata endosymbiont from Florida, USA - Sample 2 (SPAdes) (version 2) | ecosystem: Host-associated > Tunicates > Ascidians > Unclassified | place: Key West, Florida...
TTACTTTATCCTTATAGTAACCAGGTGTTAGCCAATGGTAGGGGTGTTGAACTGCTTAGGCATGGCCAAAAGGGGTGCTGAGGTAGAAAAAGGTTAAGACACTCGGCTTAGCCTAACAAATATCAAGATCAAGCTAAATTGCATAGCGTACCGTAACCATTTGAGGTTTCTTCAAAGCGCTTTGGTTGTCATACATTATTACGCCATAATAATGCTTTGAGCAAAATTCTAGAACACAAGATTTTGGACAAACTTATTACATCTTCAATAAAATGCGAAAAGCTTTTTAGACTGAGTTGGCAAACACATATGTTCAGTAATATCTAAGATAAGTTTGCATCCCAGTTAAGTTCGCACAAAGTTATGAAAATATCTGGATTCAACTTTTTCAGCAATTTATTATTATTTACAGCAAATCAAACGGGACAAGTGGTCATAAAAAATGTTAAACACGAAACATTATATTGCCAAAGTTCACTTTGATATAATTCTTCAGCAAGTTAATTTGCTTTCAAAATGGTTAGTGAAGGTGGAAGGCCAGTTTGCTCGACGCATGTTATCAATCCAAAGAAATACCTTCCTAACCATCTCTGTTAACACTTTGGCGCCCGGGTGGTTTCGGGGATTTTCGAAAAAAAACCTGCCTAAACGCACGCGGCTTTTTGCGGGAATTTCTCCAGTCTGGTATACTCTACAGACCCGGTAAAAGTCTTAAAAGACGCTGCAAGTCTTATAGTCTGCACTCGAAAAAAAAAATTTTTGCTTGGGGTTTGCAGGTTTTTTGTGAGTGATGTCATATGTGGAGGACTTTTAGGCCACTTTGGCCCTGGGCACCAACCGTTAGGTGGTAGTATTTCGCTGAAGTTTTTACTGGAAACTAGGCTACAATCCGAGTCTTTTGATACTTTGGATGACCTTCTGGGGTTTCGGGTTCAAAAGTTGTGATGTAAGTTAGTAAAAATATTTGACTAATAGCTAATTAGATAATTATTTAATTTTTTTATTTTAGATCATACATTTTGAACCAGAAATGTTAGAAAGTTGATCAAAGGCTCAAAAGACGTTGGGCCCTAGGCCAGGCAACATGAGCCAAAATGACCTTAAAACTACTTCACTTATGACAACAGTCACAAAAAAATCCACAACCCCCAACCAAAAATTTTTTTTACAAGTGCAATCTACTAGACTGGCCGATCCGTTTGAGCCCTTGAACAAGCTCTCTAGCGCAATCGGCGGAGGAGCTATAGCGTTGGTAAGGCAACAAAAAACTGCTGTTTTTTAGGCCGAAATCGAAGTACGAATATATCGTAGACCGGTTCTCAAAGTGTTAAAACACCGTTTGAAAACCTGGTTACACAATAAGGACCAACAGTAAAACAACCCACTTGCAAGTTTGACAATTACCTGCTCTTACAGGGAAAGGAGTGGCCATGAGTGAACTGTAAGCTCACCACTGCATGACACCAGAACAGTAAACCTGGCTCTTGTGCATAGGGCCTACGAGAGGGGGTACAAGAGGTACGTCATACCCGGGCCCGGGAGGATGAAAGTACTCATGCTAAGTTTTTCTGTGATCAAGTCCAAAATTGATGGTCGTCTTTTTTGACTGCAGCGCAAAAAGACCTCAGGTTCAAACATTGGGGCGCCAAACTTGCTTCTTGCCCCGGGTCCCATCTAACGTTGTTATGCCCCTATTCGTACCCCTTGGTAAAATATCTCTCAGAGGTCCTGCGTTGTGCAGTGTGAGTTGTCGTACCGGCTAATAAACTGTTATTGCAAGAAATAAATCAATTCATCGGAATTGAGTTGCTGACGTCAAGTTTTCTAAAAAATTTGGTTCTTAGTCCCAATTTCCAGGGAGGGGAAATACCCATTTCGACCACTCTGCGGACGCCCATGTTTTGATGTACCATAAGTTCAAAACTGTTTGCTTGAGTTCAGTGCAAAAGCACACCCATAATAGTCACTCATTTTGCATTTACATGTTCAGTAACAATGTTGACATGTAGCAGAAATTATAGAAAACCATTCTGAATTTTGTGTGCGCGAATAGCTGCAATAAATTTGTTTGAAGACGATCTTGATAAATCATAATATTACTTATGAAACTGTTATGTAAGGGCACCTATGCCCTCGTTGCCCACCCTTTCAAAGGGCAAGAAGGGCAATGCTCCCATAATGTACCCCCGTTCTGGTGTCCCTGTATGCGGAACTGCGGGGTAACAAAAACGTTGTGTGCAGGTGTAGTTGCAGGTACACGGATTATCACACTGAAAAAAACAACCACCTTGACCAAACCATTGGCATAATCTGACACTTAACGTAGCATATTAGTCAACGATAATACTGCGGAATATAATGTTTTTCAAGAAAAACAGAAACTACTACAAAACCATCTACAATTGCCCAATAGACATAAAAAGAAACTTTGTAGGATAACGCTACAGACGTGAAAAGCCAACTTGTAGGCTTCTTAAAACAAGCCAAGAATCACGTGAGTGATTGATCTCTTTGACGCAACGTGCTAATTTTCTTACCGCTGTTGCCTTCTCAAAAAGAGTGTGAGACTAATCCGAGCAGACAATAAAAGAACGCAGCTGTGTTTACAAACAGAATTAGCTGAAAAAAATCACAATCACTTTACTCACAGAAGCTATCGCAGTAAGCACAACAAATCTAGGTCACGAACGAAAAAATGATTACTCTTAATGTAAAAATAAAGTTTTGTATGCAGGGATACATTCAGTGCATACGCTGATCAGACATAGCAGATAAAATAAACACAATTGTTTTGGATAAAGTGAACTGTCGCGGAAAACAATCTTAAAACATGCGTAGTTGGTGAAAGGTCTGGAAAAAGTGTTGAGATGATTTCTGGATGCAGACGATAACCTGGATTCCCATCAAAACCTAATTATCACTTTGTGGTCCATTTACAATGTTCCTTGAATAATGCATGCAAATTGATTCCATGGTATTTCAATAACTCAACACATTAACAAGGAAAATGTATGCGAAAACAATTTTTTACGCAGACAAAAATGTTTTTGTAAAATATGAAAACTAGGTCCTACATGCCAGTAATCCATTCAAAAATTCAATCATTTTTAAGTTTTAATATTGAACTAAAAAATAGAAGAATGCATCATCCGTATAATTGAGAAAATAATTTTGTACCTTGTACTAATCATGGATTTTTCAACATAAATCCAGGCAACTATTAAAACACTGAAAAGACGTCAGAAACACAGAACTGTCATAAGTGGTATGCTATATTAAACAGAAGGTGCATTTATTTTAGCATCACCCGAAGTATAATATTTAACTTCTATGCATGAAAGATCAAAGTTAAAGTTGTAACATAAAATTCAATTTGTGTGTAGCGTTATCTTTAAAACTAAACTTTGAAATCGAGCATCGAGACAAGTAGTGAAAAGGATCCAAGTAAAATACTTGATATTTGTACTGCTTAACTTGAATCATTACAAAGGATACCATTGCATATAAAAATGGCTCAAAAAATGTGGAGTAATATAAGAATTTAATTCCATCGTTTTTTACAAACGCAGCTGTTTCATTTTTGATATAATAACATTGAAATCAGGAATTCTTGATACCACATTCACTTGGGTTCTTTAAGGTACAACTGATTTCTGTATTTTGGTTTGAAGTTATGATATTTGAAAATCTTTATTCACACAGGTAAATTAATGCAAAAGATAGTTCTTTTTTTTAAGTGTGCAATTCTAAAAGATTTTGCATTTTTTTTATCCAAAAAGATGAAAGATTTAAGTTGTTGTGAAATACCATGTGCTTTTCAATGTTTGAAAGGTATTAAAAATGAATTTTAATGCCAAAACAACAAGTTCTTAAATGCATATCATAAAGTTTACTCTCAACAGATTTCATAACCAGCTGATTTCAGTGTTTGATTCACAGTTTTTTTTCACGTGTTTGTAGTGATTTATCATTCATGAAAATGAGTAAAGACTTGGAGACAAGCTCTAGCTTTTCATTTATAAGAGAATATGAACTTTAATGACAACTGTGCATCTGCTCAACAGTAAGTATATGGCATGTGACTTTTGTACAAGATAAACATGTTTTTACCTAGGTCTTATTTTGTGTACAGATCAGTTTTTTGCTGATTGTTTATATAACAATAATTCTGTTGAAGCAGGTTTTACTTAGTAAAAAATATATCCTTTTTCTGGATATTGATGCATTTTAATTTCCAGGCAGTGTCTGTTTTTCTTCTTGGGGCAAAAGCTATTTTGCCTTTATGTGAAAGCGATTTGTTGAAACAGTCACATAACAAGCTCAAAGAATGATCTGCTTAGTTGACAGCTTAGTTAGACATGCACAGATGAGTGTTGTCATGGTTTCAATGCCAGCAAGCTGTTAGTGGCTTTTATACCTTAAGCTCCAAATCTAAAACCCTAAACCCTTAATGTAAAATCCTAAACCTAAAACCCTGTCTTAAACCCTGAACCTAAACGTAAAAGCCTAACCTAAAATCCTTAGCTAAAACACTAAACATAAAACCATAAACCTAAAAGTTCAGCTGAAATTGTAACTCAAAAAAACATGTCTGAAACCCTAGGGTAGTGCAGAGATCTATCATGATATTTTCAACTTACTATTTTATAGAAGAATTCTGAACCTCATTTCTGTTTGTGGTGACTAAACCTAACCATGTCTTGAAACACATATTTGCTGGCTACCTAGCAGCCATGCAACTACTTCAACCAATTGTTTTCAGCTAAAGGCAAAATAGCTACAGCGGTGTTTTTGCTTTGCGAGGCAAAATAGACACTTCCTTAATGTTACAACAATGATGTCTTATGTAAAACCATGATTGCGCTCAAATTCAGCCTGGTTGCTCTAGACTGGTAAGAAGGACTCTCGCTTATAAGCATCACGTACTTCAATGCAATTCTTTTAGCAGAAAGTACCCATGTTGGTCTAGTAGCCACAGATGAGTGATGGTTAGCCTACCTTTTGTTGGTAGTGCTGCAGCGAAGCTTAAAGTTCTTTGCTCAATTGATGAGACCGCAAAAGTCAAAACTGTGCCATCTAGAATTGAGCATATTATATTTATTTCAAACTATACAAATTACATTATCAACAGAGACTTGTATTCATGTGAGATGCACACAATTTGTTAGTGTTTTTTTCTGAAACAAATGTCAAGTGTTTGATGATCACATCTGAAAAGCTTCAGATTTTCGAAAACTCTTATTAAAGCTCTTTAATGAACTTTGTGCTTTAACAGGTTTTCTGAACAAGAGACTATGTCTTTTCAAAAATTTGAGAAAACCTGAATCTACAATCCTGGCCAGAATTTTTAAGAAAGGTTGGTTTTTCTGAAATGGAGGTTCAAGAACAATGCGAGCGATTGGATTTTTGCCATCTAGTGAACTTGTTGCAAAAACCAGTTGGAAAGTATTGTTAAAAATACCTTTGATGATTGTTGCCACCTAGAAGTTTTAGTGTGTTTCAAATTTTCAAAGTGATCATTTTGCTTAGCCTAAATATTACTGACATCTCCTTGCATGATTAAGTCATTGATGAAACTCTATCCAATTTTAGATAAATCTGTTTCTTTTATTTTTCAATACATACTATCAATTTCATGAGACTTCCAACAATAACAATATTTTTTAGGTTACTTTACAAAACAGCACCATGATTTGTTATTTACTGGAAACCGAAACACTGAAGCTGATGATCTGCTCAAGTTGTGCTCCTGAAATCAATTCATCAAATGTAATTTCTAAGGACTTTACAGTTTAGAAAGTTTTTTGAGTCCAAACGTTTGTAAAGTAACTTATCCTGGATAACAGGCCTGCAACCAGAAGGAGGCAACCAGACAATTACCGCAGCCAAAATTTTCAAAAATCATGTTTATTTGGTAGGTACAACAAGAAGTTACAATCAGTTTGGACCATTTTTCCGTCCCTGCTGAAATTATCGGCTGGTTGCAACCCTGCTAAACAATCATGGTTAATGAACTCATTTTTCATGATGAATTGCTATTCTCAAAATCTTTTTTGTGATTTGATTGGCCAACTTCTATTAATGTACTGCACTGCAAAACAATTCATGGTTTTGTATATTTTGTTATACCGTTTAATCGGCCTGCTATCACAGAGTTATGATATGTATTGCTAATTTATGCGGCCAGTCATATGATCTATAATTTTGCAGCATGTGGAGTCTTTGCCGAACATCTTTAACACCAATTTCTCTTTTTGTCATTATCGTTTGGCCATTCTAACAACATTACAACTGTGTCAGTACTGCTGCAGTTTTTATGGTTATTAAAAAGGTTTTAGAAAGCATGGAGAATGTAAGCACAGTAATAAACTGGTATCTGAAACCAGTCACTTACCATTTGCTTTCCATATTCCACATTGTGTCTGGTTAATGCGCAACATCGAAAATTGGAAGAGTAAGTGAATTACTCTAAGTTGTTGTTTTTTTGGTAACATGTGATTAAAAGCTCCAGCTTTACAGGAAGCTTGCAAGAAATCACTTTGCTGGGCTCTGTTTTCATGGTTTTTCTATAATTCCGACTTGCTGTGTTCCAGTAACTAGTCTACACAGAGTGTTGCCAAGATGGTTGCCAATCCATAGGAGACTTGCTGAACTGAAAATGCCACTAGACTAAACACCTAGGAAGGGAAAAACGAAGGACTGTGCTTTGCATAATGGTCGCAAATAGAAAAGCACTTTACCCAACCTTGTGCAGATACACTGTAACTAAAACTCTCAGAATGTGTCCTGGATAAGCACTTCAACTTCAGCACCAAGATCAATAAATTCATTGTTTGAACGGAACAAACCTTTTGCCTTAACAACGTGCGTTGTCACCCAATCTTGCAACGAATTATATGCCCCAAAAACGGAGTTATAACCTGTGATAAGCTCCGTTGGTTCATTGGAAAACATTGCTGTACATTGCATTCTACAGCTGATTGCTGGTGTGATACATAAGGCAAAACGTTTCTGTAGATTCATCAATTATGTAATTTGGATAAGCGCCTCAGAAACGCCAAATGAATCCATTCAGCAAACACTAATTTCAGCATTTGCCCACATTGGCTTGGAACTAAAGTTACCATACGTTTTATTTTTTAAATCTAAAATGTGTTCTGATTTTACTAAAAAGCGCCAAATCTGTCTTCCTTTGCCCTTTGAAATTTTTTTGAATACAAGCTACGGTTTTCAGCATAATTTTGAGTAGGTTAATTTCGGTGATGGTATGTATTAAAAAAACTACACCAGTGTTTTGATTTGAGCACCTTGCTAAAAACGTTTCCTTTTTGGGTAACGGAAACCTACTCTGAACCAACAATTCTCCAAGCCTGCGCAGCTTACCAGAGGGAACGAAATGAAATTCCACGACGTTAATCATTGAGAAAGTATTGAAGTCGGTTTTGTGTTTGTAAAAGAGACTGTAAAATTCACAGCATCAAAGACATCACCTATTTATCACTGTTGCTTTTGTAGAACAACCGAGTTTTGACTCTGGATACCTCTGAAGGTAAATGTTTTAAAAAAATAAATGCAGAAAACAACGTTCAAGGCATGATCATCTCTCGTTTCAAACAATTCTTGTACCTCTTTGCGATGTTCAACAATTTGCTTCCATTATGCTTTTGCCATTTGTTTGATTACTTTTTTCCCACGTGTGTGGATTTTGATTTCCCGTTTTCGTGTATCTCTCTAGCGTTCAGCATGTAAAGGCTAGGCCTGTCAACCTTACGACTTTCTATCTGCTTACCCATTTTACTTATGCTTTGTGTTGAGCCATCAAGGGGGCTATGTGCTCCGTTATTGGCGCTAAATACAAAACACGTTTAAGTTTTTGTGACAAACGATTATTTAAATACAACCAGTTTGCTATTTTTACCTACCACGCGTTGTGCTTGGATTATTCATTTTAGTCTTGAGTTTGCTTTGTTTCTCTGCTCTTGCTTGCTTCATACCTTTCAACATTTTACCCGTATGAACCCCTTACAGATTTTAGAACTGAGGATGCGTGAAGTTGCTGTAGTGGCATGGTATTCTTGAAAACTGATACAAACGTTGAAATTGCCCCAGTCTTGCAAATGTTTGTAGTGTGGGCTGAATCACCTTAATTTTAGCTCGTGCAGCTGAAATTTTTCCATTTGACTTATGACATGCGTTCTTGCTACTGCAATAGTGCGAACTAATCCCAACGAGGCCATGAAGACTCATAGGTTGTTGGTGAAGCATTTGTAGATGGAATTTGATAAGCAGTGGTTAAAGGATTGTGCATACCAAATAATGTTTGCTTGCTCTGATCCATTTCAGCATGGACTCACTGCGAGGGGTTTCAAATGATCGATTTGATGAAATAAATGTATTGCAGTTGTGCCAGTTCAACTTAAACTTACCTGCATTCGTGCACTGTGTTTTAAGTTGTGCGTTCTGTATTCCAGACCGTAATCGTGGTTGGCTGATGTATTCAGTTACCCAGAGGTATTCCAATCCTGACATATGGAACACTAACATTGTTCGGAATGCACTGAATGTCCCAGAGAGTGATATTCAAAATCTCCAAATAAATTACCCGCAGAACATCAAAGAAAGAAAATTTCAAACACTGCTTTTCTGGATTAGGTGCGAAAACCTAGGTAAGTGTAAGAAATATCGATAGACCTGGTTATTGCACATTTGCTTAAAAAAGTTTCTACGATTGCAATTCGTAAAGTTGTTAAAACGTTGATGCAAGGTTTGATTGTCGAGATCGGAGAGAAATGCAAACTGCGAAATGGTTTTGCAATTTGACATTTATCCTTTATGTTTGGCACTACCGGCAAAGCGGTGGAGTTGGCTAAAAAAGCGTCACAACAGCTGGTAGCCTGGGCTTGATTTCCGGTTGGGACATACCGTAGACATGAAAAATGGAACATGCGGCTTGTCCAGCCTTTTTCTTGCATACAGTCACATATGTGCATATGAAAGGTTCTTGAGCTGTGCTACCAATGCAGCTACCAGCGCGAAAGTAGCCGCAGTGCCTCCAACACAAAAAGCGAAGCTGGGCGTCGCTGATAATTGACACTCCTCATGAGTACGAGAACAAAAGTGAACCTGATGCTTGATACTATGTGACATGCAGTATGTGTTTGGCGTTTATTGAATAAACCAGCAGTTTAGTCTAGTTCAGAGGTTCCCAACCTGGGGTACATGTACCCCCTATGGCAAGGCTACTCAATTATTTCAAGCAAGGGTCCAGTTACAAAAGTAAAAAATTGTTGAGGTCCTGTCACTCCCATGAAATCATACAAATGTAGCATGTCTTCGATTTTTGTAACAAAAAAACATGAAATGAGAATATAATACGGTTAAGTATATACATTGTACAAAATCAAGTAACTGGACATAACTATAAACAGAAGTTGTCGGCCTTTTTTATTTTTATGCTGGTTGGAGAAATAGCATTTTCTTCTTCTTGCTATTTCCTTGATTTTTTGTTCCAAGGTAGTGATAGCCATGCCCGTAACCAGCTTGGGACACCAGGGGAGAAGAGTTTGCTGAGAGGGGCTCACATTTTTGAACCATGTCCAATAGTTTCAAACTATGTCTAACATATTTTTCAGGGGCAGAAAATTTTGTAGGGGGGCTTCGTTCCTCCTTCACCTCCTGGTTACGGGTCTGGTGATAGCAAGTCAAAGGCAGAGGTGAAGGGTTTCATTTGCCAAACAGACGCGAAGCTTGTTCTTTGTGAAATTTATATTTGAAAACACAGATTCACAGCAGTAGGTAGTACCAAACATGAGAATTTGCACTGCTGTTTTGCGAAGAGTGGGAAAATCCTTGGAGATCAATTCCTTTCACCAAAACGTTAATTCTCAGATGTGCAGTCACAAAATATTCTTTTAAAGCTGCGGGGCCAGATTTCTCAGGTGGGCCTGGGTTCGGGCTAAAGTTTGTCAAAATGTTTCAGGCGATTTCGGGTCTGCATACAAATTTTTTTCGCAATGACGGACACTTATGTCGCTAGTTTGAATAAATCTTCAATAAAAATGATTACTTGCGAAGTATTTAGTGTTTACTTTGCTGCGCCACCAGTATCCCTTAGCTGCGCTTATCTTGACTCACTCTTTTAATTTGGCTTTCAGCGCGTGTAAATCAGGTTTCAAAAATAATTGTTGGGGTAAGGCCGGGTTTGGGCTTGTGCTTCTGGGCCAGGTTCAGGTTTCAAAAATAATTGTTGGTGTAAGGCCGG
>Ga0210059_1017372_pt1 | contig 10260 bp, 6 predicted proteins | sample Ectturendosymbi2_FD_188042 | JGI IMG/M metagenome (GOLD analysis project Ga0210059, IMG submission 188042) | Ecteinascidia turbinata endosymbiont from Florida, USA - Sample 2 (SPAdes) (version 2) | ecosystem: Host-associated > Tunicates > Ascidians > Unclassified | place: Key West, Florida...
CTCCCTAGAGCAAATGCGGGCTTGAAAATGAATGAAATGAATAAAATTTACGTTACTTAGTTTATTCACCGGTGTTTAAAAGTGCTCAGCTTGCGAATGAATAAGCTGTTTGCTGGTTAGAACTGATTAATACGAACGTAGAGACGGCTAGAAATGATTTGCCTATAATTCATGATACCTTTCGCAGGAATCAAGATGTAAAAGCTGTTTTTAGTAAGTTCAAGTACCGCTATTGTTTCGTCAGCATCATAATGCGGCCCTCGGGTTACCTTACAAGTCCTCATTTGGCCCACGGAGCAATTTGAGTTTGAGACCCCTGCTCTAGGGGATGAAAGATAAGTTTTAGATTTTCATACAGTATCTACGCTTGCTGACTCTGAGTGTTATTTTGCAAAGGAGGTATTGACTTTCCTAGTGGATTGCTAGGGGTTATTTATAATTCTAGCTGCTTCTTTTGTTCTTCGTGGAGAAAATGGACCTTGGTCAACTGTTTCTACAGCTGTTTAACTGTTTCATAGCGTGTAGTAGGGGATCCTATGTCTGGGGGAGTCTGTGAAACTTTGGAATCCTGCAGTCTGTCAAATTGTATTGCTTCTTCGATCTGATCCGTAGACTGATTATCGTCTTGTTCTGGTCGTGTATTTTTCTGTAAAAATGAAATTCGCGAGTAGAGTGAACATTCAGTGACAGGGTTGATAATATGGGAGATTGTTTCATGAAGCTTCTTTTCTTTAAGTCTCTTCTCTACTTATTTTATTTATAAACCGGTTATCTCATTTGATTCTCACGGTGAATTCATTACAAAACAATTTTCTGAATTTTCTGTGTTCATTTCCATGGAATTCATACTGAAACTGAAAAATATGTAAGCAAAATGAGGGCTGTTGCATCTGTGCACCGATGTAATAGTTCAAAACTTTTAGGTGTAGATGAGCGTCTGACTGACACGTACACTGCTTGAAGTAGCTTTATATTCCTTCACTATTCAAGTAAAGCATAACGTGGCGGCCAAGAATAGAGCTTGTGGGGCATCTCAAAAACCCTACAGATGGGTACTACTCGGCTTGGGCTTTAGGTTTTCGTCTCGCAAGTAATTTGTAAACATCCGCAAAAATTTTGTTTTGATGTCTCGGAATCTTCCAGCAGATGAGTACTACCCGGCGTGTACTTTAGGTGTTCGTCTCGCAAGCAATATGTAAACATCCGCAAGAGAACTCCTCTTCAGTTTGCAAGTGCCTACTGCAAGGCGTTGGCTTTAGGAGTTCGTCGAGCAAGCATTAGTGTAAGCATTCACAAAAAGAAATACATTATGTCGTGTTAGTAGATTCTGTTTGGTGTTGTTCTTTTGAAGTTCGTCTAGTAAAGACAAAAATTTTGTTCGCAAAAAGGTACCTTAAGAGGCGAGGAAGCGGAATCCGGCATCTTTCACAGAAAGAAAGAAGAAGATGGAGGTGGTTACAAAAGAAAGGAAGTAAAAGAGAGTAAATGAAGGTGTCAGAATCAACCTTTCTCGCCATACAGAAAAAATTTCGTCACTGAAATGATCATCTCACCTGTAATGTTGGATTTGTTTCTTCGTCAGGGCTAAAATGAATCGGATAAAGATGTAAATATGAAACTCTTTTCATCGTTCCGTCGATATCGAGGAGCATGGATCTTGGATTCCTATCAATTATTCTAAATGGTCCCTTATATAAGGGTGAAAGCCTATGCTTACGCTGCTAAGTAAGTTTTCGAGTAGGGGCTAGACACTTCCTCGGGTAACCGGTAGCAGCCAATCTTTTCCGCATCGAAAACGGATTGTAACAAGGTTGTTTCACCTAGACATAGTGTTGTTTCACATAGAAACAGGGTTTGTTTCACATAGAAACAGTGTTGGTTCACATAGAAACAGGATTGTTTCACCTAGAAACAGGGTTGTTTCACATAGAAACAGGGTTGTTTCACATAGAAACAGGATTGTTTCACCTAGAAACAGGGTTGTTTCACATAGAAACGGGGTTGTTTCACATAGAAACAGGATTGTTTCACCTAGAAACAGGGTTGTTTCACATAGAAACAGGGTTGTTTCACATAGAAACGGGGTTGTTTCACCTAGAAACAGGGTTGTTTCACATAGAAACAGGGTTGTTTCACATAGAAACAAGGTTACCGTTCTCAGGAAGAGTCTACCCGTAAGTGTAAAAGGGAAATCTTAGGACCACTACTGACAACTATTTTCTTACCTGAAGTTAGGCAGTGCCATAAACTATCTCTTTGTACTTTTTGTTTGTTGACTTGTTTTGAAAAGAGTCTTGCGAAGAGTGTGACCCTTTGGTCTGAAATTCCTGCACTCTGGAATCTTGTTTCTGTGGTAATATTAGGTTGTTTTGAGATGAAGAACACTGATTTTTGCCTGTTCGTCGCTTGTGTCCATCATCACGTTTGGTATCGGTTTGTGATGTTGAAATTTGATGATTTGATTGGCTGGATGTGAGATTCGGGTTAAATGTCTGTTGAATGTTGAAACGTTGGCTATGCATTTTTCGCTGCTTCTGGTTAAAAAAGGCTTTGTTTGCTCTACAGTCGCATGCTATATGTCCTGGTTTTCTGCAATTGAAACATATGCGCTTTGCTACATGATAGAGAGGTGATCGCTTTTGTGAGACTGTGTGTTCTCTGACTTTCGTCAGAGTTGTGAGAATGTGGTTTGGCGTGTTGATCATTGTGAATAACATCTCCATGATAGTGTATAGATCTTCGCGTGTTGCCCTTTGATCTTTATCTTGCTGACCTCGTAACACTTTTGCTTTTGGTGATTCCTTAATCTGTATCAAGTCAGGATTGTTATCCTGTTCGCAGGCAGGATTTGTGTCTGAAGGTGTGGAATCCTCCATGGATTGTTCAGTGGATTTTCCATTAAGATTCGAAAGTTCAGTATCAGGTATGTGATTAGCCATGTTATGTTAAAGCTATGTTCTGAAAAATGTGAAAAGTAAGAATTTCGTCTGTGTAGGCAATTTCAAGGGAATATGTGTATGTCTTAAAGCTTAGTAAAGTTGAAGGTTATGAGCCTTTGAGCTGTTACTCATTTAGCAATGGTCCACAATATTGAGCGATTTAGAGTGGTAGTAGCTGGTGGTTGAAGTCCGTGAAATGACAGTTGTCACATAACGAGGAGAAGTTTGATGCGTCTTTCTGTGCTTGGAGTTATAGACTGGTAGCTTCTGTCAAAATTTCAAAATGTATCTTGTGAGACTAGGACACTATATTTTGTCTCTAGTGAAGTCTTGTAGAAGCGTGTGTGCTGTATTCGAATTAGTGGACATATATATTTTTGGTTTCATTTCTCGTCTACATAAAAACAGGTTATGCATCTGGGAAACATTTTAAAGTGTTTCCTCAAATGTATTGCTAGGGTATATCATGCACTCATGTTTAATTTCCTTTAGTTAATTCCCTTCTTTGTGAATTGCGGACAATTTTTTTTGAATTGGCCCTTTTGTCTACATTTATAACAAAGGCGATGTTGATGTCTTCTTTGCTTTGTGTTAGTCTGGAATGCATGGTTTGGTTTTTGTTGTCGACAATTGACCTGTTCAGTGGTGATATCATTGACTTCACCAACTATTGAGTGGCTTGATTCATATTGTGGGTTTTGTAATTGATGAGATATGTTTTGCGTCTGTAGGACATTTGAAACTTGTTTCATTTTTGTCGCTAAATTTGGACGTGTGTGATAGTGTATTATTCCATCTTCCTGTTCCAGCGTTGATATTGCTTCTGTTACTTTCGGAGAAAGGCCTGGAGTGTTTGGAATGGGTGTCCGTGTGCCTAATGCACTTACTTGTTGTTGTTTGACCAATGGATTGGTTTCTGCTAGTAATGGAGGAGACGGTTGAGACAGAGATTCAACAATCTTGCGTTTTTTTACAAAATGCTTGAAGAGTTTTGATTTCGGCATTTTAGTTTATTGTCCTGTTATAATGCAGTTGTAAGGAGAGAAACAGTTGTCATGAAAGAAAAGGTATATTTTAGGATTAATTTTTAAGTTTGTGTGCCATATATTACAGGTTGAAAAGATTGTTTTGGTCTGTCAAACGATTGTAATGGTTTCAGCAAATGTGTAATGGTTAGTGGGGTTTATTTACAAAAAAAATTTTCAAGATGTGAGACTAAAGTGGAATATTGCTGGAATTGCCTTCGCTTATTTCATGTGAAATTCAAAGCATGTGATGAAGAGATGTATCTGATCTGCTTTTACGTATGACCTTGCTGAAGTGACTCGGCTAATAGGCAATCGTCGCTATTCACATGGAAAGGTTTGCACAATCGTAAAAGTTTTGTTACTCGTGCATACACTAGCATTGTAACACAGCCGCAATAAGGTATTCTACCTGCTAACTCTAACATTTGACAGTTATCTGCAAATTTTTTTAAAAATTTGTATTCATATCATAACTATTGTTTTATTTGAAAACGTAGTATAGGCGGTCGTCATTTCGCCTGTCATGAAACTGGTGGGTTATTGAGAAAAAGCAGACGTGATTTAAAACGCATCAAAAAAATGAGCAAATTTGTAAAAAAATGTTATGTCTAGCAATTAAGAGCGATACGCGACTTCTACTTTCGATATTTTCCTACAACTCATAAAAGTCGGAAAAGAAATGAATTTTGTCTCCTAGAGAAAGTCTGTCGTAAAATATGCGAACCCAAAATCTGGTTTGTATGTGGCACTAAACTGACATTGAAGCTCCCGTTGTACAAGTTTCCAAAATGCAAGTCCGCGTCCGGCGAGTAAAAAGTAGTGTTCCCTGTCACGCCTCGCGCACTGGTTTTTCAGAAAACCTGCGGCAGGTGACGTACGCATTGTAAGTGTCTGCCATTGAAAGATTGGTGCACACTCTTGACAGATGGTTAGGATGGTTGAACTAAATGTAGTATTTGAAGTTTCTGTGTTGTGAAGACTATGGTATGGCATGCCGTTATTTCGTCATTTAGAGTTGTGTTCAGATTTGATTGTTGATTTTATTCCAAAGTGATTGGCATCGTAGGAGAAACGTTCGATTGAAATTGGTGGAATTGAAACAGGTGAAAGCAGCGAGAAGAAATGTGTGAAAAATGACTGCATTTGCTGATGAGTGCAGTGCCTAGCGCGTAAAGCCATCTGAGTTTGAACGAAAAGGAAGTCACGTTTGAAATCTGGCTTGATGTGCTTGCAGAGCACTGTTACCATGGTGGCAACGCTATTTTACATTTTGTATGCGTTATTTAAAATTTACTATTATTGTAGAAGGCTTTAAAATTAATTCGCTAGAAAGTTATTGTAATGGACCCCATGAAGGTAAGTGGATTAGGCTGCAGGTATTAAGCTTTTTTGTTAACTCACTTGTGCTCGGCTATCGGCTTGGTATCAGTTTTGAAATGCTGGAGAACGCGGGATCACGTTTGTTTTGGTATATTTCCGACTCTATCTGGCTGCTCTGTGTTTGCGTGGTAACCCTAAGTTTTTGCGTGTGAAAACTGCGTGAAGATCTGAAAAGTCGTTATCTGTTATGGTGATTGCTGTGCGCTGCTAAAGGGTTTTCGTATTCTGTTTTGAGCGCATGTGAACGGTAAGCCGAGTTATGTTTCAGTTGGAAAAGTTAATTTAGTAAGGTGATGTAGACTAAATGCTCACAGAGGAGATTGTCTGTGCGATTGCCAAGTTGTTGGATTTGACGGTATTTGCAAGCTTCGATGGGACGACTTCTGTTAAAGCTTTTATTTTCTGTGGACACCGTCTTGCTTTATGGCTCAAATATGAAGAGACGGAATGTGATGCAGATCTGTCCTAGGTGTGCGTCTGATTATGAAAGTTTCGGTTGACGTGATATGAGTATCATTGTGTTGTTGCTAACTATCTGGTGGCATAGGTAAATTGTGAAGTTTTACTTTTATGAAAATGTCAAACGAGAGGGTTACGGGTTATTGAGTGTAAGTGAATTTGGGTATAGAGAAATGAGTTTCGTCGAGAAGGAAGGGCCTGTAAAAACATGGTGTTAGTTGCTTAACAAAAATATCATTATCACATTGGTAGAAATGAGATTAAGGATTCAATAATGACAATATTCTTTTTAGCCTGAAATCGAAAAGTAAGTATTGTTAGAAGATTGGTTGGTCACTCTCACAATGCGTCGCTGAGAGAGGACCTGGAAATATTAAAATGTAATTCCACAAGAGTTTAGACTTTCATTTTTGTAGTCTGCATTGAGGTTTGGAATATTTTTCTGCATTGAATAAAAACACGATATGACTCATGGAAATTGCAGCAACCAAAAAAATATTGTGACCCCAAGAGAATTAAAAATATAGAGTTGATGGTCTCAGATAATTCTGGCGCCTGTAGGAGTGAAAGGAATTAAAAATCCTTTGAAGGCAATGTTTTCCATGCAAAAGGTCTGAACTGTTTATCGATATTGAAGGTTACGTTGATGTCTGTTAAAGTTCACGAGTGCGCATCCTGAAGTTTGTGGAAAAATGAAATAAATTTTAAATCGCATTAGGCGTCTGATGTAGTATTCACATCTAATTAAAATAGTTTGAGTTGTATTGTTTTTATTGAAGTGATTAGAGGGCGTTGCGAAAGATTTATCTTCAATTGTGCCTGAAAAGGTTTAATCAGCGTTAAAGAAGGATGATGAATGAAATTCGCAAAACCAGTAAATATAGAGCAATGTTTTTAAAGTATTTTGAAAGCAAAATGTAGCTTTCACCTTCAGGGTAGTTTACTAAATATAATGAGCAGAGCTGATACGTTTTGAGTTTTATTTAAGCGTCTTGAGTATCGAGTGTAACGTTGTCAGTAAATGAAAATTTGAAGAAATAGTAATTAGAACTTGGAAATATGAAATTTTATTAAATGTTGCTTTAGCGATTAGCTAATTTATGATTTTGCATAGCTAGCTAGTGGCCTGCATAGTACACCAGAGATTAGGCTGGCATCTGTTGGAGCGGTTATAACGAAATGTGTGGTTTTGCAACCACGTTTGATATCAGATGCTACGTCGACACTTAGCAATTTTTAATAAAATGAAGTAGTTAAGCCAGTAAAAATATGAAGAAACTTTTCAACAACGAATTGACATCAAGTGTTGAGTTGGCACTTAAATCACGAAGTATTCATATGTTAGGCATAAGGTTCGAACTGATAACAATAAATAACTCTGTTATGAAAATACGCATGGAATGCGTCACAGCGCAGAGAGCAGCTGCACCGCTGAACAAGAATGACTCACGAATAAGCCGTAACCATTTCGTGGCATTTCGTGATGCTGTGTTTAAACTCCAAAAATTCTGAGCAAGCCGTTTGGCTATCAACTAGACGAGAGGCGTCATAGTTAGATCGCGACGTCAGTATAAGTTCGCTTCACGCAAGCAGTTTATCTGGACTGCAGTTTCGCAAAAAGATTGTCAAAATGTGCTACCGTTCAATATGCGTTTTGTTTAAAAAGGTGTCATAGTGCCAAAGTGAACTGTTTAATAGTCCTGACAAAGGCAGCAAATTGAGATAGTTGCAAATAGATAAAGTAATTTGTTTCGCTTCCAAATATGCGGTACGAAGTTGTAATTAGTAACTGGATTGAAAGTTGTATTGTGAGTATTTCTAGTACCGAGAAATATAAAACTTTTGTACTTTAATCAAAATATTTATTTAATGCGAAAGTGGTAGTTTTAATTCAGCTTCTAGCAGTTTTTATATGATTGTGTTAAGCAAATTTGTTTCTCTATGTTTTACACACAAATTGAAAGTTAAATAATTTTATACATTTTGCGTAATGGTGTAAGCACTAGCGCGGTCAGATGGAAGGTTTGTTAAAGTATAATAGTCAAGTATTAGTTTAGTAACAACGCACATTGAGTGGAGAAAAGCTGCGTTATCTTGTAAAAAGGTGTTTAAAAATGAAACATTCACTTTTGCAGATGATTTGTAAAGGTTCTAAAAATATGCAACATGTGGGCTCAAAAGTGTTGCGACGTCTTGTTAAAAACGTGAAAATAGTGTATATGAAAATTTAAAAAAATAATAAATATATTTCAAACCACGTGTATATCAAGTGTAGCGGATTGCCAAAATATTTTAAGCGTGGATGCTATGTAAAGTCTTTCTACAAAAATTCAAAATCAAGTGACGTTGCTGCTGTGTCCGACTGTTGGTTCGCGAGACAGCGGTTCATGAAAAGCACGAGCAACAATCGAAACACGTTTTCGATGGCTTGTTGTCACGACGCTTGCTGTAGAATGCAAACGTGACTAATCGCGTGTGTTTACCATTTCTGCGGACCGTTCTAGAAACATGTTCGCTGCACGCACTATGTGAAGAAGGTTCGGCGCTGTTGACGTCGCGGCGCAGAATAGTCCTCTTGCATTCGCTTTTGAACCGTGCTTTACAGCAAGGGGAATTGTTCAATCAGGAATTTTAAAGTTACGAAAGAGTGACTGTTGTTAAATCTAAGGCTCCTGGAATGATGCTAAAAGAGTCCATAGATTTTCTTAAATCAGACATAGCAGAACGTATATTAAATACAGTATGTGAAAGTAATGTGACAAAACTGTAAAAAGCAGGACAAACCTTATAACAATGTAAATAGAATTCTACAACTAACGTCAATTGAAACAATCCTTTTTTGGCTAAGCAACCTGATGAAAAGCGTATGATCAATGATTATATTTCAAATAGGCTCGGCATATTTTTAGTGTTTAGAATCATATTAAAAAGGTGTAAAGGAAAGTTTGTGTGTAAGACTTGAAATAGGAGAATAGCAGCAATGTTGACTTAAATCATAGGAATATAAATGTGTGAGGTGGTTGTTCCTCTCGAGAAGATGAATTCTGTAAAAAATGAAGAATATATTTAAATATCAAACACGAATGGGTGACGAAACGGTACATCTTCCCGAAGAAATATAAAGATGGTGTGTTAGAAAAATTGAAAATAAAATAAAGTATGAACCGAAAAATGTATATATGTTATTTATTTGTTTTTTGAAAACAAAACACGTTGGGTGCCAAATGTTACACAGGCATCCATAGAAATTTTGAGAAAGCTTTGCAGGTATTAAGGTTTAGCTATGCAAATCTCAGAAAAAGAGTTTCTTTCTGAGAATCCACGTTGAGCGCCAAATGTTACACAAGATGCGACCCTATAGGGTGGCATAACAATGTGATTTAGATTCAGTAGTTATCATTTATGCATGGGTTCTCATTACTGAATCTAGGTCCGTTCCCGCAGAAACTAAGTCTGGTTGACAGGCCCTATTAATATTAACTGCCCGATTACTAATTATTTCTCAACGGTTCACACGAGAAAATACACACCAGTGAAAAACACAATTCTTAGTTTTATAACTTTCATTTATTACATGTATTTTTAAATAAGACAAAAGTGGTACTCACCAAAGTACGATGTTTCATAATATTCGAGCACTTCTCGACATGTCACAACGCTCGTATGAACATTAGACGTTATTTTATCTGTGATACCTAGAACTCCTGAGTTCTGTATACCTTGTATTTTATGCGAACATTTGCGTTTTTCATTGATCGCTTCAATCACTACAATTACCGAAAAAAACATGTTCTTGACATTCCGACCTAGCGCTGAAGATTTTTCTTTTGCCTCACGTTTACAAACTTGGAATGTGCGAAATTGTCAACGCCATCAGCAGCAGTAAATTGTTTTTGGACCAAGACACCAGCTTGAGCTTCCCGCAAAATCTTTTATTCAGCCCAACGAAATTGACACGGAACCGCCACACAACTAGGGTGTAATAACGGTCACTTCATCCGTGTGACCAACTGCTTTCGGCTGAATTAGTCTCACACCAAGTTACAGACATGGTAATGTGAACGAATGAGTGTAAAGTTATTTCTCGGAATACATGGGTGGTATTAGCATGACGCGGACAAAAACCAGTCGAGATGGAGACGCAAAACAGCTGGCATTACACCAAGCGCATTGGCGGGCGAGCCGGTGTGCCTCCTTGTTGCCAATTACGCAAGCTTTCGTTATGTGCTTATTAATCAAAGCAAGGTCATCTAGAGCAAGGGCGTCCGCGGTGGGGGGCAAAACTGACATTATACCCTTGAAATTGGATCTAAGAGACAAAAATTTTAAAGAACCTGAAGTCAGCTGCTCAATTCCGGTTAATTCAATTCTTACAATAACCGTTTATTTGTCGATATAACACTCAGGCCTACATTGCATAAGAGACAGTCTCACTTTTCTGGTGTCATGCAGTG
>Ga0210059_1017373_pt1 | contig 10259 bp, 6 predicted proteins | sample Ectturendosymbi2_FD_188042 | JGI IMG/M metagenome (GOLD analysis project Ga0210059, IMG submission 188042) | Ecteinascidia turbinata endosymbiont from Florida, USA - Sample 2 (SPAdes) (version 2) | ecosystem: Host-associated > Tunicates > Ascidians > Unclassified | place: Key West, Florida...
CTTGAACGTCATCGATATCACGTGATACAATCTTTCCATTTTACTTGTATTGTACATGTAAATATAATATCTCCAAGTCTGTAGCAGGTCGCTTCATGACGTAATTGCAGATGAAGCAACCATTAAACATCTTCAGTTGCGTCATACAGAGATGGAATGATTCCATATGAATAAGAGTTCATGCGTCAAGCGAAACCGATTTCAGTTTCTTGTTAAATCGTAGAGTGAACTGACACTGGTCTGATCCGTCACGAATATCTTATAATCATATCATCAGCATAGTCGGAAAGTGCAGTTTTCGATTGGTTTGGTAATTTTTAACTTACCACCTGTAACGGATAAAAAATTACCAGAAAAGAGAAACGACTGTAAATTAACGGTAAAATTCAATCGACTGTGATTTACTAGTATATGTGAACCCCCCATGTTATGCGAACAAGGCAGCGCGAACTTTATGCTGTCCTGCAAATATTGCAGCTACTTAATGTCAAGAACTCACTGAGCAGAATTCGAAAGTAGTGAATTTTTTGAAGGATTGGTTTAAATGAGCAGCACTTTCCTCATCTGTTGACATGAAATATTACAATGTTTTACCATTCTCAACCATCCCCATAAACAAAGAACGGATATGACGCAGGCATATTACCCAGTGTTGTGTCGTTAGTCTTATAAACAGTTTACTCATACATAGTAGAATACATTTTGTTCTTTGTTTGCATTGCTCGATACAAAATTAGTTTTCTTTAAAACGACATGAGGGTCAATTCAATCCAGTTGCGATTTCCAAAGTTGGCTTCAGCCACAGTTGGATTGAAATATCTCAGTGAAGTAACAATAGACTGGTTGGAAAAGTGATGAGAGCAGTTTCAACTACTTTCGCACGATCCAGTGTGATACTTATTTCTTCCACTGGTGTTACTGGATTGGCTAAAAACAGGTGTAGCGGGTCTGTGTGGGGCTGGATGCGCACGACCCCATGTGGGGCTGGGTGCGCACGACCCCATGTGGGGGCTATGGACGCTCTTGCCCAAGGAGCGCCACGACATTTCGCTCAGTGGCTGTGGGTCGAATACCCAACCGTCAAATTGGGAGGCGATCACTCTGCCACTGAGCTATCGCCACCCCCAATCCCGTTATTGATCAAGATGCTTAGTTACTGAAGCTTTCGTCGACTTGAAGCCTGCGATTCATGATTTTGTATTTTTCCACCCTCTTTTTCCGCACCGGTGATTCTTACCTTCCTCAGTTTGCTGGAACACACCAATAACTTCAGCGCTTCTCAAACGCGCTCGTGACGTCACAGACACGTTTGTCACGAACTTCATTGTTACGTCGTATCTTCGCGTTGCAGAGCAGCCGGTTCCTGCCAATGACCCTTTCCCGGCCCTGAGGCCCAGCATGGTCCAGATGCGACAGACGGTCAGTGATGACCAGCGGAACCGCAGGGTTGGTTTGTGGGTCCGGACGCAGATTGACCAGCAATACGACTCCGACCCCCCCATGGGGTAAGTTACCACTCCGATCCCCCTGTGGGGTAATTATGTGTCCAAGCCCCCTAGGGTAAGTTACTGTTTTAAGTTATTCCCCGGAGGAGCTCCCGACCTCTGACTCTCCGTCTCCTGTATAAAGTTCCGAACACTTCGACATTCTGGTCTCGGTTCAAAATCGAAAACACGTTTGTGTCGATACTGGGGGGGTGGGTGGGCTTGAGACATGTTCGATCGTGATGCTGCGCTGTGTTAAAACCGATTGTAGCAGAAATTTTGCTAATTCATTGAAAATGAACGGTTTATTGGTTCGCCAGTGCGGTCGTGCTGACGTCTGTCGTGGCAGGAAATGTGAATGTCACGCAATAAAACACCCAAGACTTTCACGCAGTAAAACACCAAATGATATCAGATGATTATTTCTCATCAAATCTTAAACGTTTGCCATAGTTGTGGCAGGTCTGAAGACTCTGACCTGAAAGTGTGCGATCAGTTGTGCGCCTGATAATGTTAGTGTGTGTTTGAAGTGTGTTTGAAGTGTGCAGTAAGTTTTCGCTGTCACTGTTCGGCGGAGCGTGCGATAATAAAGAAATAAATTTGTAAAATAAACAAAGTAATTTGCAAATAAACGAATTAATTTGAAGCTGGTAAGTTGTTGTTCTAGCGATTATTTTATTATTAGCCGACGTTTCACCCACCTATTCAAGTGGGCTTCCTCAGGGCAATGTTTTTTAACCACGTATAAAATGCAACTTACCAATAACAAGAAACAATGAGCAGTATGACGTACAAAGACAAAAAACGCAAAACTGACCATCACGTTATGGGAAATGGGCGACACAGAGAAAAGAGAAAATCAATCAGTAAAAAATTGTTGTTGCCTATGAGAAGAGGAAATTATAAAAGATGCAGAACATGGGCGTAATCCCAATTAAAAGCATGGCCACTTTGGGCTGCATGTTTTGTTCACGCTGTTTTTTTCTGGGTTTTTAAGAATATTTCTAGGTAAGGTGTCCCTGTGGTGTTCTTTCAGTCGAGTACTCAGGCTTCGTTTCTTTTCTCCAATGTACCTGTGTTCACAGTTCCCGCATGGAATTTCATAGACGACGCCTCGACGTTTGCTAGCAGGGACGGTGTATTTTCCTGAAGATAGGACTGTACTTAGTTTAATTATAGGTTTGAAAATGATTCGCATACGATGTCTCTCCAGAATCCGTTTTAAAGTCTCTCCCAAGTCACAAACGCAGTTTTTAGAATCTTTGTATATCAATTTAAAAACTAGCACTGTGAATAATAAAAGCGCAAACTTTCCGGCTATTTATTACAATGTTTTAAAACATGAATGAAACTTATGCGTTACCGGACTTCCTTAAGTTTTGTCTTCTTTTTGACCACCTTTGTACCTGTAGATTTCCCAACCCTCACCATGCAAGTTTTATACTTTTCTTGTTCGCTATTTTACACTTTATTTATTTGCTCTCTTTTTTGCCTCATACCTTCACGCTATTTAACCGTTTTTGTGCATTTCTATGTAGATTTTACTCTATTTATTGCGTTGTTGTACATTGTCATCTCCCAGCGTTTTTTATTTCACACTTCTACGTTTTTTCTGTGGCATGCTGTCACCCACTGTCTATGGAAAGAAATCCTTTCTCAGCAAAGCATCAGACACTTTAAGATCTTACAGAGTATATCTTTCGCCTACGATGTAGGCATCACCAACTCTTATTCAAATAAAAATGCTGTCACCCATTTCCTATAACGTGATGGTCAGTTTTGCGTTTTTTAGTGTTTGTACGTCATACTGTTATTTGTTTCTTGTTATTGGTAAGTTGCATGTTACATGTGGTTGAAGGCATTGCCCTGAGGAAGCCCACTTGAATAGGTGGGCGAAACGTTGGCTGATAATAAAATAATCGCCAGAAGAGCTTATTTATCTGCTTGATTTGAAACCTGGTGGCAAAGGCTACGAAACAACATGAGTAGCAAAAAGAACAGTATCTTTTTTTGAGTGTTGGCTAGTGGACCACTTTCAGCTAAGCTTTCCCACGCTGGGTCAAGCCTCTAGTTACCTTTGCATTACCTGCCAAGATGTCTGCGTTCAACAGTCGCATGCGGCAAAACGCCTACAACCGTAACTTGAGGTGAACTTGTGAAGATTTGTTGTCATGTAATTGTTACGCAATAAAGCCCAATCTGCCTCTGCAGGAAAATGAGTGGGGAAGTGAACATGAGTGAACTGCAAACTGATTACTGCATGACACCAGAACAGTGAACCTGGCTCTTGTGCCGTGTAAGTGTCATACCGGCAGATAAACTGTCATTGCAAAAATTAAGTCAATAAATCGGAATTAAATTGTTCACTTCAGGTTTTTTAGAAATTTTTGGTTCTTAGTCCCAATTTCCAAGGGGGCAAACGCTCGTTTTCCCCCCTGCGGACGCGCATAACAGCGGCACTGCTGAGCGGGATGATTGTTGATATGCGATGTTTTGATCGATCAATGGGAGGGAGGCAGTAATTTGGTCATGACATGAAAATTCCTTATCGTTAAAACAGCTGCTTCCGTTTTGATGATTTGTAAATTAGAAAAGTCGAATATAATTACCTTACTTTAAACATTGACACTGATGTATTGATGTATTGTTTCATGTGACTCAGCTAATGAACGGAAACAATAACAAATAGCCATCATGCAAACAAGTAACCAATTTTAAGTGGAGATTACAGTAGAATGCATGAGAATACATTGGCAAAATGACTGATCAATGCAAATAAAGATTGTCACTGTGTCACATAGTATTGGTGAAGGGCCACGGACATCTAGTCAACCAACCCTGTTCATGTTCATTACTTTTTGGCAAGCATAATAGTTAGAAATTGAATGAACACAGTTGAAAAAAAGCAAAACAAACATACAGAACATGGTAAGGAAAATTTACAGATGAAGGGCGCATGCCTATGTACACAAATGAGTGGATCAAGTTCAATTGAGGAAAATTGGTGAGGTTAAAGCAATGTTGAACACGGTATGAAAAATAAAACAATAATAATAATTGATGAGGTACAATAAAAAAGAAATGAAATAAAAAAATAACAATGAAGTGTAATTTTCTGCGTAAAAATAGGATGTGCACAGGAAAGATTAACAAACCAAATTAAAAATAAAAATAAAATATAGCGAAGATACATAGATAACAACAATAGACATTATTCAAATTACTGAAACTAGTACAAACAGCATTTATTTTTGGCAAAGTGGAAAAAGATTATACTAAGAGATATAAGTATGTATCTTTTTAACATAAGAGATGCTTCTTAAGTTTCCATTTAAAGGCAAAAGTGGCAGAAGACTCAATGTAGTCAGGTATTGAAGAACACACTTTTGGGCCAACAAATGTACGGAAACATTTTCCTGAAGATGAGTTAACTCTAGGTAAACAGGTTGTTAGAAGTGGATAGTCTTATGGAGTAAGAATGAATAGAGCTGACTGGGATAAGGTAGTCATCAAAATGATATGGAAGCAGTTTGTTATAATAAGAATGCATAAATTTGCCTACTGATAAGGTATAAAAAGTTTGGAAGGCATAATATGTTCAAGTGCTGGAAATATTCTTCCAGGGATGTCTGGTCAGTTGGTCTTGAAGTTTAATGAGAGACTGAATGGTTGCATTTGAAGCGCGTCCCCAATTGAGGATCGAGTAAGCATCATCACCATCATGGCCTATCCCGTCGTGCGCGACGATGGACACGGTGGAGCTCACAGTCCTCCAGGAACGATTGCTTGGACGTTTGTTTTCCTGTTTCAATGACTGACTTCCACTCTCTTTTGTTGCAAGCGAGTTTTCCCATGAAGTACTTGTCATGCTAAATGCGTTTAAGTCACGCTTCAGCACGTCCCGGAAACGCAGTTTTGGACGTCCAGTCGGTCGGGGAGGGGAGCGTTCGGTAGTTCGCTATACAGAAGTTGCGTTGGCAGGTGGTTGTCCTCCTTCCGGCACACATGACCAGTTGATAGTTATGAGGTCGTACGGCGTATGGACCTGTCACTTGCAGTATTGAGATATTGGGCACATGGTCACAATACCTCAGTATCGAGTAATAAGGTAAAGATAAATTAATGAGTTATAGACAACCTTCAATACAGATTGTGTTGTGCAATTTTGAAATTTGGATAAAACTCCACAAGCCCCTGATTAAAAATAAGCCCCTGATAGTTGAGTTTTCACCTTTTTTGCATGAGGTTTCCATTTTAACTTATTGTCAAGAAGAACACCGAGGTATTTTAGGTTGTCTTTGGAAGAAATGCTTTGATTTAATTATTTGTGTTTATTAGGAAGTAGGTTTACGTTTTTGGGAACTTAGTACCATAAAGTTAGCCTTATTGTAATTAAGCGAAAGTTTGTTGGTTCTTAGCCAGTGGTCAATTTCACATAGTTCAATTAAGGTTGACAGTTTTCTGAAGAATATCAAAACAAGAATTGGACATATGAAGTTTAATATTATCAGCAAACAAAGTAGCATGAAAAGATGAGGCTTGTGTGATATCATTGATGTAAATAGGTCATAGTAAAGACGCGAAGACACTACCCTGAGGTTGCAGTAGTCAACGATCTAATCAGCAGGGAAACCAAGGACTCTCATCCACCTGCACTAGTTGGTAAAACGTTCCTTTCCACTTGTTGAAATTAAAAACCAGACGAAGAGCGGCATAACTAGAGGTGTGAGCCAGTGGGGCATAACGTAGCTGAAGGGAGTCCACTGGCCACTGTACGGGGGGCCAGTAACCAACTCTCGGGAAAAAAGGCTAAAAATGATAGCGATGTCGTGGATGTCTATATTAGGTAAAAAAAACGAAAACTCCCCGAAAAACGCAGACACAACAACCTACTTAAAAACAAAAGAATATTAACAGCAGAATGTCAGCTAAAGGGGGTCCAGTTTTTACATTTTGCTTGCCAGAGGGGAGCGGTTCGCCCCCTGCCCTCCCGTCAGTTACGCCACTGCAGAAGAAAAGCAAGGAGTTAGGTCATAGTTTAATTTCTGCAAATGTTCACATGTGTACAGAGGTAGCACTTCCTGCTTTTGTACACGTTAAACAAGAGCTGAAGACTTCGTTGGCAAAATTGTTAAACACGATAGTGACTCGTGTTTTGTTGAGAAAATGCTTCTTCCTACAGATACCCCCCAAGCTCAATTGCATTAAGAAAATGTTGCATTTATAAAATTAACTAAAAACTCAAACCTTTCAGACTTCGTTGCTCCTGAAATAAACATCTCGAACATATTGAAAAGTTTATAAAACATTTTGGACATTATCTTAGTTACTCCTAAGGTGTTCAAGTCACGCGTGGGGAATGTTTGCTTTAAGTGTGGAACTGCACGATTCAAGTGCAAAAACATTTTGCTGCTATTGTTTTTCTAGAAAAGTAAACAGGAAATCATTAATTAATCAACACTTTCTTATGAACTCCAGACTAGATGACCGCCATGGTCCTTCACCAATCCTATATGACACAGCATTACTCTATGCTTACACAGATCAGCTATTATGCCATTGTATTTTTATTCGCTCTAATGTTCACTAATGGTTGGTTTGCTTAGTGCAGTGGCGTTTTGTAGTGCTTCTGCTTGTTGGTTGAGTCATATGAAACAATAAACAATTGCGATTACGAATTAACATACATGTTGATTCATACATGCATGCTTAAACAAATCTTGGAACGCGACATTTAGAAATTTTTTGTAATTCTTCGGTTGTTTTTGCAACATCCCTTTTTTTGTTTTTTTCAGTTGTTCAGTTGTTTTTGCAACACCTTGTTTTCCGCTAAATTGTTTTGTTAACAGAATTTCTTGGTTCAATAGCTATAATTCAAATGACCACATCGCCGAATAATCATGTGTACTGATTGATCCCACAATTTTTTTTCAGAGGTCTTTCAAAAACACGAAGGCATTGCGTAATATCTGCAGTGTATAAGCGAGTTCTAAGCAGTTTGTCAGCAGCCACATAATTATTTGCAACAGGTGGACAACTCGTCGAAAATCTTTTGATCAATTTTTACTCAGCTCCAATGCACTTCACGGTACATTTGTTGACAAAATTCAGAATTTTTTTTTAAATATTGCCGATATATGAACTTGAAACAACCATATTTTTTTCCATGTGCAATTTTGTCTTTTCCAAATTTTTCCTTCACTTTGCAAATGCTTTGTACCTAAAAGCAACCTTTTTTAAAGCATGTCATTGGAGTTCTTGTATCAGAAAATACGTATTCGAGTTATTTACGTGAAGGGATACTTCGTGAAGCCTCCTTCTCAACGTGTTCACTACTTGCAAAGATAAAAAATGAATTAAATATTGATTGTGGCTTAGTGTTTTCAGTTCATTGGAGATCGAATCGGATTTAGATAACCGCAAAACATTTTCAATTGTTGATTGCCTGAAGATGCAATGCCACTGTAAGAACTTCCAATGAAGCGATTGATAGTTCGTCATCAAGCGGTAGCTATGCATGAGAGAAGCTTCGTTGTCAATAAACCACAAAATTCCTGAAAAAGTAAAACAAGTAGATTTATTTTTAGACAAAAATATCTGCAGATGAATGATAAATATCAATCACAAATTTTGAGTATAACTGCCGGTGCGCCGTGTTCAGGTACAACATGTTGCTTAGGTCGCACACAAAGTCGGTTAAAGTGATCAACATCTATCATCTTCTTAAGCATATTTGTTAAAACCAGATTTACATTTTGAACGCCATCAAACTTTAACGCGTATCCGCTGATCAAGCACTGACCTATGCATAACATAGCTGTGGAAAGTTAAGATACATCAATACGCCGAAGTTGATGGGCTGAAACACGTCGTTGAATACACTGTTTGCTCAAAATTCGCTGCTTGCTTTAATCTTTCTAATGCAACTATTTTCATGATAAAACTTTCATGTAAACGAAAAATATTTACTCTTATTCACAGAAATGTCAAAAATTTGATGGTTTACAACATGTTTTCCAAATTTGGGAATGTTTATATATTATGCTTTATGAAAACAGACTGTAGGATTTGTAATGCATTTAATTCTCTAATGTATTCAGGGCTGCCATAGATCCAGACTCAAAAATAAGGACAACCAGGAAACAAAACAAGATAAAAAGGAACAGATTGAAAGAAATACATTCATTCATCAATCATAATATGTACTAGAAACGGTGTGTTTCTGCAATGCTTTGTTCTTAGAGACTACCTGGTGCATCTCACTGCAGTTCTTTGTCTAAGTCTGATTTTTACCGCTGTTATTCTATTGGCACTAAACTTGCCTACAGAGCCGTATCAGCCGCCCTCCATACCCCCCGATTGGCCACGTTATCACAGGGGTCCAAAATTCAATCCCGTCGCCACGTTATTTTTTAGCTTAGCCCGGCCAAACAAATCTACAACCACCCAAATTGAAATGTGAAACTCTAGAAATCAGTGAAGTTATTGTCAATCCGTATTCTGTTCTGTCCTGTAATTTATAGACGGACCAGACTTCGTTAGAGGGCCCACCTTTTTAACCTTGCCTCGGACCCCCAAACCCAAGTCCACCAATGTTTGTGAGGTAATACATGTATTTGCGGCTTTAGTGCAAAGCGTCAGCATTCGTTGCTCGGAGTGTTGAACGTGCAATTAGCCTGCATGCCTAGTTGTATACGTCCAGAAGTCAGACTTCCTCTTGATCAACATGTTTTGTGTAGTGATTTTTGTGAAAAATGCATTATGGCTAGACCACGTAGTCTTTTAGTATTTTGTACTGCACAGAAGCAAGATACCTCTGGTGCTTAAGACCAAAGTTACGCATTTGCGCAGCCTGCTGTTCTGACACCAAGATGGAGTTCAATAGTATTGTTAGAAGAAGCTATTGTTTAGAAATCACTCCTGAGCTTGTCCAAAATAATGTTGCCAACTAGTAATATACAGGGTGACCCAAAAAAACGGTCATCACCAAAAATCGAATAACTTCCAAAATTTTATTTAGATTGACACAAAACTTCAGCTACATTAGGTCAAGCCTGTGTAACAGACATCTCCAAAGTTTCAAGTCTGTACTACAAAAACTCTTTGTTTCACTGACGCTCAAAGAATGTGCTCCAAATGAGCTTCCCGGCGCTGCAGGCACATTTGGATCCGGCGGGCAAAGTTCTCGATGACCCTCCCGCATTCCTCCCTTGGGATCGCTCTTATTGCTGCTTTGATTGCTGCCTTCAGGTCAGGGATAGTCTGGGTGTTGTTGCCACACACCCTGTCCTTAAGGTATCCTCACATATAAAAATCTGGTGGGTTCTAGTCCGGTGAATGCGGCGACCACTGCGGGTCACACCTGCGGCTGATCAGTCGGTCAGGGAAACGCTGCTGTAGCCATGCCGATGATTCGTTTGAGGTGTGGGGGTGGCATCATCCTGCTGGAACCACTGGAGGACCCTGACGACCCCTCTCCGTCGACCAAGTGCTGTCCAGAACTTGCCAACCACCTGGACATATCGCTCGGTGTTGATTGTCACAGACCGCTCGTTGTCGTCCTCAGACTGTGGACAACAGAGTCTGACAGCAGCAACGTTGTGTGGTGTCCTTGATGATTTCGGTCGTCCAGAGTGTGATTGTCTGTTAGTGTCTTTACGATTGAGGTTATGCACAGTCCCATGGGTTCTGAACTTGTTGACCCATCTGTAGATCATTGAGTGGACAGGAAATTCACGACATCCGAACCGTTCTTTGAATTGCAATTGAGCTGCG
>Ga0210059_1017374_pt1 | contig 10258 bp, 5 predicted proteins | sample Ectturendosymbi2_FD_188042 | JGI IMG/M metagenome (GOLD analysis project Ga0210059, IMG submission 188042) | Ecteinascidia turbinata endosymbiont from Florida, USA - Sample 2 (SPAdes) (version 2) | ecosystem: Host-associated > Tunicates > Ascidians > Unclassified | place: Key West, Florida...
ATGACAAGATGTAGTGTTCAAACAACTTGGAGATGATAGTTGCAAGGGAAACAGGCCTATAGTTCCCAGCATCACTTATGTTCCCATTCTTGTTTTTGCAAATAGGTACAATGACTGTTGGCATGCATTCCTGAGGAATTTTGCCATGCATTAAACACACATTGAATAAACTACTCAGGTGGTTGCACACACTTGAATCAGCATAGAAAATGTGTTCAGCAAAGATGGCATCTTTGCCAGCTGCGCGATTCAGTGGTAGTTTGTGCAGCAGAGACTTAATTTTGAAGCTGTGTACAGTTAACTACATTTTTTTAATGAATCAAAACGAACAGCAACGAAATTTGAAGGACATATATTAGTAGACTTTCAATAAGAAAAATCATCTAGTTACAGCATTTCAATTTTTGTAATTTCACTCTTTATATGCCTGGGGCAGGCGCCCCCCGCTGCACGCCACTGCAGTGGGCAGTGAGTACCAGTTTTATAAATAAAAAGCATTTAATGATTCACACAGGTAATGTTGCAACTCATAAAACAGTCGCAGACCCCCGGGTTTAGGGTATGAACATTTAAATGAACTGTTCACTCTTAAGCCTAGACGTGTAAATGAATTTGCACAATGCACGGCAAAACAGATTTGTTATGTAACCGAGTTCAGCTCATATCAAATTTCACAAGACTATCTAGCATTCCAGTCGCATCTATCCGTTGCGACAACTGCAACTTCCTGCACTTGCAAAATGTTGTTCCATTACCAGCCTTCCTGTTGAGCTTTCGGCAAGAGTTCATTGATTTTCATCGGCAACTTTTTGTACAACAGCAATAAGCCAACGTTTTATTGGGCACCATCTGACTTCAGTCTCGGACAGGCCCGTAACCAGCTTGTAACACCAGGGGAGGCAGAGTTTCTGGGGAGGGGGAAATTTTTTAAACTATGTCCGACACATATTTCCAGGAGGGACTCACCCCCCTAGTTACGGGCCTGGTCTCGGGGCTACTGTTTCAACAAGAATAAAAAATTTCAATGCAGGAATGTATGACAAAGATCTACTCCGTGAGTGGGGCAGCTTTGGTTAACAGGCTTACGGTAACTTCTGAGCAGTGTAACTTCTCATCTTCCAAACTAATGTGATCACCTCGTCAACATTTCATGCAAGGTGCAACCTTCTGTGTTGCTGCTTGCTGTCGACCACAACATACCAATGTGTGCTCTTTCATTAATCGTATCTCCACAGTTTCAACACTGACCCTGGATAACCAGTGGAAAATATCTATTATTTACACATCTATAGTAAAGGGACTAGTTTGCTGTTCCTTCAAGAAAATAAAAAAATTCAAACCTTCATTTCATCATTGGCAGTTGCAGGTGGTTTTTCTGCTGAAGTCAATCACTGGTTTGCCGTACTTAGTCAATCACTGGTTTGCCGACATTGTATTCTCGGTTTTCCAACATGTCAGTCGCACAACTGACGTGGATTCACAGCAGTTTAAAAAGTTTCTCACAAAACTGCAATGGTTGCTTTTTTGTAAATACTTCTGCTGTCATACAGAAATAGTTAAAAATAGTTGAAAACGCAATGATAAATTCGCTTTACGGTAAGCTTGCGAAGTACGCATTTTTTCATGGAGAGCTGTCAATTTGTTCAACATAATATCTTTTAAAGATATCACCCATCTTTCTTTGATCTAATTGCCCCGTACTGGCCACGATTTATATATGTTGCAGATCCCTGGGGCTATGGTCTGAACATTTAAATGAGAAAGTATATGTTTTTCTAAAGTTCGAGTTCTTTCACATGGCCTATCGCTGACTTCATTCTAAGGAGCTTTCCATTTACACATTGATATTGTTATCATGACGAACTAAGGAAGATTTCTTGCATCGTGCTGTATTGTTCTTTTTTATGAGACATACAGTTGTACTTTTGCTGCAACAAATGAAACAACGAAGTTCATAACGAAAATAGCGCAAGTGGCCTTGCGAAATGTCACCACTTGTCAAAACTGTTTTTATCACTTCACAGTTCAAAACCAACTTGATGCCAGAATAAAACGTACGGCGATTTGACGGAGACTATCTGCAAAGGGCTCCTATTCGAAGTGTGCATTATGAGAAGATAGCATAACATACACAGCAAGTGTTTTTCAGTTCTGCAAGCCTGCGATGCACATAGGCTTGCAGAAGTCTTAGGTCATAGATCAATCATCAAATGAAGTCTTCATGTTACAAAGCTTTTACTATGATTTGCACATTGGCACAAGTTCATAGCGTTCAAAATAACATCTCAAAGTCCACGCTGCACAGATTGGTTTGCATAATTGCATTGCTTTTAGGAATAATATTTTAACAGACTCAAGTAGAGTATTACATACTGTGACCATGTGTCACAATACAACCCCGGAAGACAAAAGTCTGAAGTGTGACACAGCGATCGCAAATAAAAGTCAGGAATGGAGTAAAAACTATCAATGGAACATTAACGGCAGCTAATGCCAGACATCTGGAACTGCAGCATATATCAACATCAGCGGTCATCATGTTTCAAAACAGTCTCAACAGTATGACCGGATTAGCAATGAGTATCACCAAACGAGATGAAACTTGTTTTCAAGACACAAGGCAAAACAAGAACGAGTATTTATTAAACACAAGAAAGAAAAATAAAGTAAAAAGTATGTTTACTTAGTTAAACATCTCAGGGTAGGTAATTTTGTAACACTAATCAAGAAATTATAATGATATCTAAGATGCAACGCCATAAAAGTGTTTCTAAAGACTAGCTAAAGGTTGTTTGACATCTTCAGCATTTTTTTTTTACTCATTGTGCTCAGGCACAAGGTCCAAATCATAGGGGTTATTCAAAGAACACAAAGATACAACACATCACAATAAGGTGGATGTTAGGTGATACACACTGACAACACAGAAGATGAACAGACACTAAAACAACACACCAATAACTATGGCATTTGCTCATTCTCATACGTAAAGTTTAGTGGGAGAAAAATGGTAATTAGTACAAGGCATATCACTGTATTGTGTGTTGTGTAACGTCTTTATTCCACTCCTACACGCAATGTAGTACACTCAGTTACATGACAGCAAGGAGTAACACACAGATACTTGAAAGAAAATGTAGATATGTAGGGGTAGTGGAAAAGCATACGCTTAATGACGATAACACGACTACTTTGATGAAACACAAGTATAGATGTGACACTAGGAGAGAACATGCATGGATGTGCGCCAGAACGGTTGCTATGTTTAGCACCGTTGTGTATTCCTGCGATGAGTTCCAAGCAGACCTATTTAAAAGTGCATGGGCATGGGAGGCTGCGAAGGACGAGGGGACACTCAGGCTGCAGACGTCCCGAGGGCAAAGCTTCTTATAGTGTACTTATATAATGAATAGTTACTAGAAGTATATGTTTGTTACTCTGAATATAAGGTTTAATACACTCGATACATTACAGGATTAATGAAAGCAAAAGGTGTTGCCAGAATCAGTTGGATTAACTGCTCCAAAAAACTTTTGTAATTTTCACATATTGGAAGTATTCATGATAGTTAAAGAGAAAATGCGTCACGGCAGTCATGGACAATGTTCCCTCTAAGGTGTGCAGTACCACCAGACTATTCCCGGTTATGTGTCTGCTTGGTTGCGCAACTGCATGGACAGTAAAGCAAATTTTTGCTCAAAAAGTTTTCTTAGAAGAAACACGGGTCATGAATTAGTGCAGCGTTGCAATGGTATCACAAATTTAAAACAGGCTGAGGCATCCAAACATGTGTTTGAGAAATGCATTGCGGTCGATGTATGATCCACGCACTGCAAAAGAAAATTTGTTTACTGCTGGTAGACACAGGGTTCACAATGTGATTAGAGCTGTTTTTTTCGGTCATAGATATAATTTTTTACATGACTGAAAAGAATTAAGTCAATTCGGTCACAACGTCTGAAAATATGGTGCAATACATACTGCTACGGGGGGTTTCAATACTACTATGTGATAAATGATCAAACTGTCTCAGTGACCAAAAAGTCTCTGTGAAAAAAAACAGGATTGGATACTAAACACATCGCACTGCTTTGTACGAGCGTTTGATGCGACCAATTTTTATGAACGCAGTAAAAACCAATCTGAGCAATATTAAAATCAACAATACCTGAAAATATTTTCACAATTACAGCATTAAATAATATCATCAATGCACTGGTCAATTCAATGCACAACAAGGAATACAAACAATGTTTCTAGTACCCGATTAGCACTTTTTTATATTCCGCTGTAATAAGAGTCAAATACGTTATTTCTTTTATATCTGAAGGAATTTCTGACCAGATTTTTATTACACTTTACCTCAGCATTTTCGCACCCAAGTTGGAACGTGATTTTGGTTACAATGAAAATAGTCGAGTTTTAATTTGAATAAACTGAGCAAAATTTGGCCCAGATTGAAAAATAAACTTTTGCTGTAGTGTACGGTTTAGAAAAATTCGACCAATACACCTACAGCCACAACGAAGGGTGTAACTAGGGGGCACACTTGCCACTGTGCCGAATCACTGTGGGTGGCACCTAAAAGTCCCAACAATGTCACAAGTACTTTCTTAAATACAGTACATTTGCTTCCGAAAGACGTCAGTACGAACATGGGGGCTCCAAACTTGGGCGTCATCTAACCTCCTCGTTATGCCCCTGGCTGCAACATAGTGGTAGCCTTCACAACGACCACAGCCCTTTGGAGTTCATTCTCAAAAAACCCTTGAGTCAAGTTCAAAACGTATCCAAGCGTTGATCATGCAACTGCACAAACATGATATAGTGTTCCAGTATGTTCCCGGACGTAGCCTTGTGTTGGTTGACATACAGAGCATTTCCCACATAGACGAACTCACAAGAACACTAAGTGCATGTCATAACCGCTGGCACCCTTCCTGAGATCCCGGATCAGCACCTACAGGCATGCCACAGCAACTAACAAGGAGGCCAAACACCTCTTACAAACTATTCAGAATGGCTGGCCATCTCAGAGAGACCAGTTACCGCCATGTGTTCGCCTGTATTTTTCCTTTCCTGACACATTGCACCATGACAATGGTTTGATTGTAAAGGGTGAACGCGTATTCATTCCCTTTCCCGCTCGTGCCCAAATTAAAGCACAGGTGCATTCTGCCAATTTAGGCTACGGCAGTATGCTCCGCCGCGCTCGTGAAACAATGTTCTGGATCGGTATGAGCAATGACATTAAACAGCTCACCGACAATTGTGATGTGTGTCAACAGAACAAACCGTGTAACCCTAAGGAACCTTTACAACAACATTCTGAATTGCTGAAGGCGGGAAAAATGTGATGTCAATTTGTTTTAATTCAACCAAAAAAAACTATTTGGTCACTGTTGACTATTTTTACAATTTCTTTGAAATTGACGTTCTGACCTCTATGACCACAAACAATGCTGTGATACATTGTTTGAAGCGCCGTATTGCTCGATACGATATACCGAAATGTGTTGTCTGATTCAGGTCCTCAATTTGTGTCTCTTTGCTGACTTTCGTTCTCTGTGGCGCATACTGCATGTTACTTCAAGTCCGAAACACCACCATGAGAATGGGAAAGCAGAAGCTGCTGTTAAATCAGCTAAGAATATGCTCAAACGCACTGCTTTACAACATCAAGAAGAATATTTAGCCTCATTAGAATTGCGCAACACACCCTGTCAAGACGCTCGTGAAAGCCCATCTGAGATTGTTTGGCAGAGTGACACACTCTCTTTTACCTTCCCTGCCCAAATCTTGCCACAACATAGATTTTAACAAACGCCGCGAGTGCCAGATCGCTGCTAAGAAGTATAGTGACAAACGTAGACCCATAACCAGGGGGGCAAAGCCCCCCTTAAAATAATTTTTGCTCCCCCCTAGAAAAATGTGTTAAACCTAATTTAAAACTATTTGACATAGATCAAAAATTTTGGGCACCTCTCAGAAAACTCTTCGCCCCCCTGGTGTCTCAAGCTGGTTACGGGCCTGGACAAACGTGCTCAACCTTTGTAGGCGCATTGTTTCGGTGATCATATGTTTAAAAGCCCCAACAAGGAGTGGCAAAAGGGCCAAATAGTCCGGAAACTTGGTACTCGCACATACATCATCGAATCGCCATTGGGTGTCTTGAACAAGCGTAACCGTGTTCATATTCGCCCTGATCGTACTTCAACATGCGACGTTGTGCCTAGCCCATCCTACCGCACTAGTGTCGTTGCAATTTTGCAAGACAGAGTGTACGGCCCGCCGACAACGACGTAGTTGCCCCTACGAGACCTCCGCGAACCTGCAGACCACTGGAACGATTACGAGATTTATGGGCGTTACTAAACCCTGTGCCAAACTGATCACATCCTAATAAAACAATGGATTGTGGTGCAAATAAGGTTGAAAACCGCTGATCTAGAGCATCAAAAACTATGATTGCTAACATGAGTGATCAGTACAACCTTCACCTAATAAAAACAATCGTTTTATTCCCTGGCAAACATACTTCAGAGGAATATCAGTGCTTAAGCCATGCATGGTTTCAACATTCTTTTTCAATGCAGATAGTGCTTATGTCTGCTTTTTACAAAAACAACATTGAAGAAGAGCTATTGATATGACAGAATGAAGTCCCTTGCACATAAAAGTCGAGCCCGATATTTGTAATTTGAGGGTATAAAAGCTTTGGGCAGATGTCTTGGCCACAGTGTACTGTCTCTGCACATTTAAAAGCACGTCATCTCAAACGAAATTCATTAAGAGTGAAAAAGGAGTGTGGTAACAAGGTGCACTTCAGAATTTCAGGTGTCATGAAGGTTTACATGGAACTGGAAACTAAAAAATGACGTGTCTGACTGTCCGTGGTTGTTTCTGATGAAACAACCACGAGGGGTGGTGCATTTGCAACAGTGGATACAAAGGAGTGTTTATGGTTGAATGATCAAATTGTTTAGGATGCTATCATCTTCAATGTCTGTTTAGGTGTTCTTCACTGCTTTCATTTACAAGGAAACAATGGAGCAAAGTCCATGTTGCTTGTGAAGGTGTCCAAGTAAAAGCAAACCACAAATCTTGACTTGTTTACTAGCATAAAGCTGAGGAAACAGAATGTTGGGAAACCGAATGGGCCAGTGCATGATAATCCAATGCTGTCTGTCTTGGAAGTGCCTGCATCTAGCTGTATTTGTAAATGCTTGGGTAGCATGGAAACTGAAAAACATGAAAGAAAATCCAAGCAAATTTTTAGCAATTGCTACGAAACTAGTATGTCTTCAAATGTATGTATCGATAAGCACACATGTCAATTGTGGGATGATATGCAATGTGGCACTCATTAGGAAGATGGTCTACATCCAATACAAGTAAGGATGCTGACTATGAAGACAACAAGTCAGGCTTTATTACTGCAATAACAATAAACTGGAATCAAAGAAGCAAAAAGGTGGACAGGACAATATGTACGAACTGCAAATGGTTATAAAAATAGCCATTTATGGCTAAAATACGAAAGAAAAGGTGAATAAAAATACGGTTTATAGTGAGCTGCACACTGTTCATATAATTAAGGTTACTGAAACCAATGCTCCTGACTGCAATAAAGAAGATTATGTTGAACACAATATGGCATGAATGTACTTTACTCAGCCAAAAGATCATAATTTCACCAATTCTTCAAACCTTCAATCTGCACCTGCAGAAATTGGATCTCCATGAAAACCTTGGCACAATTGTGAAAAATTACTTTAAAAAACTAAGAAACTCAAAACCTAGTGGAGTTATATGTTCATTGTTATGTGTTCAGTAATGAAACTTACACTTGATGAATAAAGTGCCGTGATATAAAATTGGAATGATGTACATTTAGCTGAAATAAGTACTGTGATTTTCTTTTGAAAAAATCACGTGACATGTATATTCGAGATGTGTTCCACATTTTCGCAAACACTATTTGAGTGACCCTGAAAACACCTTGTTAATTAATGCTTCTGATGAAGTATATATGGAAGGCACTGTATATATTTACTGCAGTCATCAGAATTACTGTGATTGTTGCTGCAAAATAAAGGTTACTTTCTAATTTTTAGAAAATTATGTGGAAGCTTACTACAAAGTTAGAACCTGGAAAGCATTTACATAAACCGAAATGGACCCATTCAAGGCTGGATTCAGGAAATACAGAGAAGAGATTCCTGAAAAACCAAAAACAAGTTCAGGAACAAAAATACATCTGCAACTTCTTGACCAATGCACTAACCAGAAGCAGTGTTTAGCTACCTGCCTTCCCATGGAAAAAAGTAACATAACTTACTGCAATGCAGCTGGAAGACTGGGTTGTAATAGCAAGTTGTATGAAAGTAGTTTTCAAAGGCTACCAGCAGAGCATGTATTTTGGCTAAGAAAAATTTGTTTCCATCTGGGCATCAATAAAGCAATAAAGTATTTTTGTAGATAATTTGAGTTGATGATTACCTTTATTCCTGGTCAGGTGTATGTGTGATTGTTGATACATTGCGACAGAATGTTTAATATTACAAATGTTGCATAGCACAGTTGACCTAACTTTGCCAAGCAGTGCTCTGTCACTTGAAGAGTGATGTGTTTGGCCATTGCAGGCTCATTCTGAGTTTTGTTTGACTATATTTCCTCCAGCTTACAGTGATACAGGGCCCCAAATTTTTCAGAGGAAGGATATTTTCCAACATTTCTATAAGCATTATATTTGTTTTGGTTCTACATACGTTTTTTACTATGCCGCAAACAAAAGATCTCCGAGAGAATGAGCGCGAAAGATTGAAGTGAATGACGATGTGTATTCTCTTTTTATGGCGTTGCGAATTGGTTATTGTTACATATAGCCTAATGTGTGGAACAAAACACCTGAATCAATTTTTCAGATTACACGAGGCCAGTGAGGTACTCAATAAATATGTAATGTGAGTGTGGTCAGATAACTTCACCGCTGACTTTTTCGTTAGGTTCATTGTGACTGTTTTTGTTCCTATATGATATGGAGAGAATTGAGAATAAAGTAATATGTTTATGAATTGAAACAATGTCTTGTCAACTGAATGTAACGAGCACATGTAGTGCTAATTTGTATGACATAAGTCGTCGCAAACTTTCCAGAAGGGCCCCCAATTTAAAATAGCCTATGGCCCCGAAAATGAAAATTCGTCTCTGCCGGGCCACATAAAATTAAAATTGTGGATTATCACTGGTGGGCCGCAAGAAATAGCAATTGATTTTATCCAAAAATTATACTGTACCTTCATCTTGCTGTTAAACCATGGTAAAGTTAGCCCGAATTTTTCTAGACCAATAGAGATGGCACGGGCCAGCACTTTTTTTGCAGCCCGGCCCGCCTGGAGCTAAGGTAACAAGAAACCGCCGGCGCCAGGCCCATTTAGGCAAGCAACCTTAAGTGCAGTGTTGCCAGATGCTTTTGAAGGAAATATGCCAAACCAGCAGTGAAATTATGCCAGATGAGATTTCCTAAAATTTTGCCAATATCATTTTTTAGTGAAACTGAGCTCCCTAAGCCTGAAAAGTATAAACCATAGGATAATTACAATGCTTACCGTACATGTTCCCAAAGTTACAACCAACTTATGCACATCCATCATGAATTTGCACGAACAACATATAAGTGATGCACAAAAGCAGCATTCCAAATCATTATAGGTGTAACAGCATAACAGATTATTCGCAACCACTATGCTTATGTCAAGAACAGTAACATCCAACACAAGTTCTAACTCTTACTTAGTACATATCGGAAGTATACAAAGTTATCATGGACTGGGAAACAATGAAGTTGTTGCAGCAGATAGATTTTGACAACAAATAGAACTTGATCATCAAAAGAGCATCTAGTGTTGCAGTAGCAAGGCAACTGCGAGACTTTGTTTTCATACAAGTAACCTGACTGAATGCTCTTTCCACAAATGCGGGCAACCCTAATTGTAGGGAAAAAGGGACGTAAGGAAATAGGGAAGTGTTTCCCCACAACATTTTCTTCCCTACATTTAGCAGTGTTGTTCCGGATCCGGATTTTCGGAGTCTCGGATCCGGATTTTTGGATAATTTTTTGGATCCGGAGCCGGATTGGATATCATTTTTGCTCAAGCCGGATCCGGATACGGATTATCCAAAACGCTACGCTTGGAACACTTTTTATTTTTTCACGTTTTGATTTTTTCCTGCAAAATTTTTTTGATAACTTGAG
>Ga0210059_1017375_pt1 | contig 10258 bp, 8 predicted proteins | sample Ectturendosymbi2_FD_188042 | JGI IMG/M metagenome (GOLD analysis project Ga0210059, IMG submission 188042) | Ecteinascidia turbinata endosymbiont from Florida, USA - Sample 2 (SPAdes) (version 2) | ecosystem: Host-associated > Tunicates > Ascidians > Unclassified | place: Key West, Florida...
TGGTACAAATAATCGTGCTGTTGCTTGAAAAAAAAATGTTCGGATAAATGTCGTGTTTGTTTTGTAAATGACTTCGCAACTTTGAATGAGACAAGAACTGGTTGCTAAATTTAAAACAAGAAAACATCCATTGAGCAGATGGCTCATGTCTCGATTTTTCACTTCTGGGATTAAAAACCCATACTTAATATAATCATTATCCTACTTTCGCCTTTTAATTTTTGAAGCGAACTTACTCTCGACGCTAACGTTCTTTTTCAAACCGGTTTCTTTAAACTGTGAAGCTGATGAAGCTGGAGTGTCCTGATCGATTTCATCTGTAGATTTACATTTACTTTCATCAAAACAAAGTTCTATTGCATGTGTTTCGTCGGCATTCTGCAGGTGATTGAGATACAAACGCATATTAGCTGCTGGAGCCAATACCGAATTGGCAACAAGTAAGTGTCACAAATCGGTTACCCCTGTACTTCGATTGGTTAGGCCTGCACTTCGACTGATAAGGCTACGCTGGTGAGTGTTCAGGTGCCTGAGTTTTTCAAAAGTACGCCTACTGCGATTCTAGCTGGTAACACCTGCACAGGAGTACATGATGATCATTCAGAGAGCACAGTAGAGATTCCACACTCATTGAATAAAACACGGCATCTCTCAGTACAATCTATCTCCATTACTTAACAGAAGTTAGTGGAACCAATGAACAGCTTTCCTGAAGTGATAAGATGGTGACCTCTGAAGACGCAAAAGAAAGAATGCTTGAAGTTTGCCATTTTATTCACGATTGCCGGTATGTGTTGGGTAAAAAAAGACAAGACAGATGCATTTTACAAAGGGATACAAAAAATTAGGAACAGAAATTTCATTCACACTCTTCTTTCATTCACTCTTGCAAAAACCTCATTCACCCTGGGGCGAACCATTCACCCGGTTAAGAAGCACTGCTGTAGGCTACTACTATTTAAATTTTTTTGCATTTTATGTTTAGTGCTTAATCGTTTCTCGGGTTTCACAGCCAAGCTCTAACGTTGCAAGGGAATTTCGAATTTCACAAGGGCCTCAAAGTTATTAGGTGTTGTATAGGTAGTCCTGACAAAAGTGGCGAGTCTGGCCCAACCATTTGCAATAAAATTCAAGTTGCATCCCTGCTTGCATTCCTTTCAAGAGTGTTTCAGTTGGCAGACGTGGTCTCGTATCTACGATTGAAACAATGACTCAATGATTAAATATATCCTAGCATTCATACCAGTCTCTTGTATGTGACAAAGCCACCACTCGCAATATCGTCTGCAGAAATTATCTCACAGCAAATATATCCAGCTGAAGTTTAAAAAACGTAGATAATTGATTTGATGAATTTGTTAAAACAAGAAAAGTTATGCAGGTTTACTAGTAGCCTATGCATCTGCTACACTAAATTCATGACTGCATTAGTTCAATACGGAACCAGGTGTTTGTATCAGGCCAGAACCGTCGCCAGAAAGTTTTCAATAGGGGAGCTTTGCATTTGTGCGGGAGGGCTTGACATTCTAAAAATTGACAAAATCTCCACTGATTTATAGCGTTTCATGTTTCAATGTGGAGGAGGCATGGAGCTTTGATTTGGGGGACTAAGCCCACCAAAGCCCCCGTGGCGATGGGACTGTATTAGGCTACTAATTGTTACTCTGTCTTGATCATTCGGTGTTAATCTTGATTGAAACTAAAAAGTTCTCATTTTTGGAAATGTTGCGATGAGAACTTTATCTCTGCCTGTTTGCGCACCACGGTTCAATAAGCACGATGACGTCATCGAATGAAATTTCATGAAAATCTCCCCCCTCCGAAATGAAGAGCTGGTTGCACCCCTGTCTTGATGAGATTTCGCAATGACATTCGACATTTTGTAAATTGTAATTATTAGCATCCGCTGACATTTGACATTTCGTAATTAGTACGCAACATTCCGACCTCAAGTTGGAGCCCCCAAAGTGCTGCGCCCGGCGGCAGATGTCCCCCTTTGACCCCATTCGTTACGCCACTGACGCTATCCATACTACAGGACAGCATGATATCTGGCTCAGGAATGAACATGTTTATTCACTTTAACAAAGGTATGCACGTTGTTGTTTAATCAAATGCAGTGGGAATTTTGATATTGTTTGTTCCTGAGTAGCTTATCCATACGAGAAGTTTCGTACAAAGTACGAGAAGTTTCGTACAAAGTACGTCTTACATCATCCCCCAATTCAAGGCGATTTCTATGTGTAGTTTTGTTGAGAAACCGGATTCACAATCACATAAATATGTGGAAACAATAGGCGAAAAGCGAGTGGAGTGCAACTTTAGCAACATTAGAATATGAGCCGATTGTATAAATCAAGAATTCCTCAACTGTCTTGTCATCTAAAAGATCTTTGGCTGTGGAATCATTTTGCAAATCAATCAATTCATCCTGCTGGTCGCTGACCGTTTAGACGTTTTCAGAGACCACAACGTTTTTTATTTGAATACGGAGATGGTCATAAAGCTCGGTTTTAGTGTATTTTGGTCAAGGTTATGCGGAGAACTTCTACTGTATTTTGAGAGATCGTTTGAACAATTAGAGAGACGGTTTCGGTCCCTCAAAACGCCCTAAAAAGCACTGACTCTCAAACTGAATGAAAACTTCTTGAGGTGGCCATACCCTGCTGCAGGCTGATTCGGCCTGTAATGATACCTGAGAACTTGAGAAGGCGGCTTATAGAGACAGCGTTGCCAAATTCAATGTTAGCTGAATTTCGTCCAGAAAATTTTTTTTCGTGCACTGGAAAATACTACAAAACAGTGGTTCTAACTTTTACTCTACCACGCCTCCGGTAAGTATTTGTCTTTTGTTTCAAACACCCCTGACTTTAAATAAGTAAATTGGACAGAACACTTTCCCGTTGAAAAGTTTCCATGTTGCAGAGCACGAAAGGGCTCTCGGCCCCCTGGAAAGTTATTGACGCCGCTTGGAGAGGCGTTTCCCCCGGTTAAAAACCACTGCCAGTGCGATCAAATTTCACCAGATTTTTGTCTGATTCTAAGCTTCTGTTTTTGTCACCAAGTTGTTTCAAATTTCACCGGATTTTCAAAATCTGATGGAGCTTTTCACCATCTGGCAACACGGTTGCTGAATATTTCAATGTCTTGTGAACAAACCCGTCGTATTTCCTACCTAACGCCTATTATATGCAATTATCCCGGCTCACATGTTACACATAATTCCATACATTAGACAGTTTTATTGTTATGCAGTGCCAATTTGTTGTGTGATAATTAGTTCCATGAAACAATCATGTATTTTTGGCATACAAAGCGGATGTTAACTTTTCCTGATAGAAGCCACTTGTGCGTTGTTGATTTTATTCAAGGGGTCCCAGCTTTCAGCCAAATCGTCAAAAGGGTGCATGAAACTGAAACGGTTGGGAACCACTGACATAGGCGTACAGCTTCGTATTTTTATGGCAATAGGGTTTTAGTTTATTTTTATTCTTCATTTTATATTTTGATTCCTATTATTTTGAATATGTTTTCCATTTTGCTTAACATATACCTTGCTTCACTCTACGATCATTTATTGTGATGTCTTCATTGACACTCTAGCCAAGCGCAACAGGCCACCGAAAATTGCCTGAAAAGCCGCGTAAGTGTCATTCGCAGTCCTTAAAAGGAGTTAATACTGATGACACAATCTATCTTATTATGTTAACCATCAGCAATTTAATGTAGAAGGACAAAGGCTATAAATATTCGTGAATATTGCAGAAAATAATTCCATCTAATAGCGCAAAAGTTATGCATAAGTCTACTGCAAATTAATGCAAACAATTGAAATAATTCAAACACTTGCAAATTCAGCGCGATCATTCAGTGCAACGAAAACAAATCCAAGATTAAATAAACTTGTGTATTATATTGTTTTCCACATTTTACTATGCCATGGGTGCACGAAGGGAGGTGCAAAGGGCGTTAGCCCTCCTGGTTTTTTAATTTGAGATTTTCCTATTAACTTTGTAGTACAAAAATGTTTCTCTTCTTTTTCCAGTTGGAAAATGAAATCTCACCAGTGTTGCCATCTCCCCTGGAAAAATACGTTTGGCCAGCTCCTGGAAACATCGACTATTGGGCTATTGGCACTCCTGAAGAAAACTCTTCCGACACTCATGTTTTACGCTATCACAAGCTATATTTGCTCAACTCAGTGGTGACATGACACTGCATGTTTGTTGCTGTTGTATCTGGTACATAATTTGCTTATCTTCACTTCTGGTGCTATGAAGAACTGATAACTGAACAGGGGAAACACTAAAGTGCATACAGTATGATATGTGTATTCATGCACACTATTAGTAAAGTCCTTGAACATTTTGGTAAATAGTACTGTTCTAAAATATGTAACAAACCGTTGTTAAAAACACAGCCGGGATCAAGACTTGTTGCATTCATTTGTTACCACAGTTCTTTTTTGAAATTTATTTTACTGATTTATATTTTATTACTAACAGTCTTTTATCACTATCCTCGATGGCTTTAAATAGATAATAGAGGCTCGTTTGCTTCATTTTAATGAGAACATTGGATTTATAGTAGGTTTTTGTCTTACTAATAAGGAAAAGTTGCTTGTGGCGAAGTACTACGCTTTACGATACCGTGTTATCCTGACATAACCAGGAAATAGATTGTCTTCCAAGGATGCCACGGCGATTTAGTTGCTCATAATAATACAAGTGCAAAAGTTGAAAACAGCAAAGAGTGCCACCACCTTGTGAAAAAGAGTACAAAATTTACCGATATCCCAGTTCTTGATCGTCATAAGGCAACACTTACAAAGCATTCGGCATGCAATTTCCGTTCAAAAACGAAAAACAGCCGCCATCGTTGTGTGCAACAATAATAATTAAAATCGAAATACTCAGCAAGTAAGAACATTTAGGAATATATCTAGCGTTGTAGGTACCTATTCGTTATTAATGCCTGTGCACGAGAAATTAAAAATGTTAACATTAACTCAGCAATCTACGAACAAATTACATGCGATCTTATTGAAGCACTAAGTTTCCCTCGGACTGAGAAGGGATTTAATTACTGCAAAAGCAAACAAAAAATGTATGATACAATTATTTGGCAAAGTGCAATGTAAACATCAATATGATACAAAGTGTTTTGCAACAATTTCTACATCAAAACAATCGGAATACTGCTGTCACTGATCCAACGGAAAGCCACAGAAAACTTATAAGGACAACCAGTAGAGGTAAACAATTCCCTGAAAAATCTGAAGACGATCCTGATGAGGCTGGAAAATATATAAGTGTTTAGCAGTTTAGAATAGAAAACAAATAATCTTGGTTCACATTACCGTCACCATCAATTGCTAGTAAAGTTGTAATGAAGGAAACTGCTTCAGAACAGTGTGACAATTGGGATCTTACATGTGGTGAAGGTGATTCAGGTCTGCGCTTAATTTTGAGGCATTCCACGTATATCTTTCGAACTAATACGGACGTCATGAATCTCACTTGCGAGGACGCCGAACATTGTTTAACTGCTCTGGTGTAGCCTAGGTGGTGGTCGCCTATTTACAATGGTGCAATGTGAACAGCTTCTGGAATAACAAATGTTTCTGAAAGTAAGTCTGAGTTGTTTACAAAGTTAGAGTTAAAAGTACGTTGATTTTTTGTAAAAAAAGCACAAACTGTCTCTTAAGAGCTTGTACAGCCTCAACGTTTAGTTTGTGAAAAATGCGATCCTCTACATTCTGCCATTTGTTCAATTTGCATTTGCAGCAAATCTGACATACGTGCAGGAAAAACAGTGATGTTGCTAAAATACTCAACACAGAATGAATTGATCTTCTTTTAGATTGTCAGCCGTTATCTAGCATTCTCAATCAAATAAATGAATTTAAATTGTATTATTTAAAATTGACTTCGCAAGAAAGTTGTTGCAACCTTTGGTTTCAAAATCTGAAATGCCACAAGGCCCACTTGCAGTTGATTCTAAAAATTTCTCAATAACTACTAAGTGAAATTCATCAGTATCACAACACTGGGTGCTAATCCTAACGTATAAACACTGCATAACTACTTTAGTCCTGAATTCTATGTCTTATGCAACCACTAAAAATATAATTTAATCTTGTTCCCAAAAGCTTTTCAAAAAAACTACAGTTTTGTTATAAACGTTGTTAACGATTGAAGTTGTTTCAAATTCCTATGATTTTACAAACACAGAACTGTCATATTGAATAATAATGGTCTTACACCACTGTCCTTTATTTCAATCAGTTTGTAGTCTACAGCTCATCACATAATCTTTAAACTGATGAGTAATCAAATGTCCAGTACCTGTTGTAGTGAAGTTTTCTTGGACAGTTATGAGAGTGTTGCTTTCTGCAAAAAATACGTTAGCTTCTTTTATTGCCTACGCAACAATAACCTATATTGTTGGTTTCACTTTCAAAGTTTTCGTATGCGATGAGTTAAAAGCGGTTTCTATGCACATCCTGCATATTTCTTGTTGAAATTATGTACATTACATGTAACTTTTCAAAGCAAACTATTTCTAATCTTTAAAGGCGTTAAAATACTTCCTGAAATGTGAAAGCAGAAAACGAATGGGAAAATGTTGTAGCAGTGAAGAACTAATGTTAACCTTTTATAACTTTTTGAAACGTGTAACCTTTGAAATATTTACAGTGTTTAGGGTCGCTCAAAATGTTGTGTCTACAAGTTGTGAACGTGCTGAAAAAGAAACGCTACGCTGACTACATGAACATTAGTAGCCCCCTCAGCTTTCACTATAAAATTAACGTAAGTGGATTTGGAAGAAAAGAGCTTGTTTACAGAGGAAGATGGGAAAAAATCAACACTTGACCAGCAAGCGACGTATGTGTGTTTGTTGAAAGCAAATGGTTCCGCAATTGTGTTTTACCGCTTATATGAAAAAACATCATCGGGATAAGGTCACGATTGCATCTAAACTTTTTGGGCATCTTTTTTCATGTCACTGACGAACAAATGTCAAAATAACTCTCAAATGCGCCACAAAATCTTTGTAAATTGTTCTACACCACTGCATTGTACAAGAAACAGGTTACTGCTTTTTTATGTACCGACGATGTTGAAGATATTAACTGTTAAAAGCAGGATATGCCTATTGGTGTCCGACTTCCCTCACTTGTTGCTGAGCCTGTGATGTCTAAAAATCAGATTGTTTTAAGATTTAATTTTTGTGCTTCATGTCATATAATTCTTCATCATAATAAATACTGCAGAATAGTTTGTCCCAAAAGGAAATGCACTGGAATATGCTTTAATCACCATGCACCGTAATATGTAATATCACAATCAGGAACTCGTTTTATTCTTGCTTTTCCATTTTCTCATAAAAAATACTTGTTTATGATTGCAAACACAGAATGGTATTCCAGAGCGATCATATTTTATATATATATATAAAGATAAATTAAGTATTCATGCATCAGTCTTACGCAACTAATGCTTTGTAAATCAAAGAGCGCAGATGTTTGTTAATTTATCGACAGACTTTGTTATGTGACGTTGAAAAATCAGTTATTCCTTGAAACAGAAAAATATTGGATGAAGAGGTTTGACCCTTCGCTTTTGTAGCTTTTTTCACAGTTCTTTTTTGCATTTTTTTCAAAGCTTTTTTCACAACAAGCCAGTAAGCCGTGACTGTCTTGCGGCGGTTCCGGCCACCAACTTTGTTGCGGCTCCTTTTGGAAGATTCGTACACACAACGGAAACAACGCCAAGTCCGTTAGTGCAACGGGCATGCAACAATATTTCAAATGCATAGGTTCCTGTTTTTTTTTTTTTTATTAGAAGTATACGAAATTCCGCATCTTATGATGTCTTCACTGAACGCCTATAATGCGATCGGTCGGCGAGTTAACCGCCGAAATTGCCTCGAGGAGCTGAAGCGGGTTTCGTGTTTAGACGCTTCACCTGATCGTCAATCATTCTTCCCTAACTGGATTGCTAACGACCAATTTAGATTTTGATACTCTTGCATAATTAGGTGGCTAGCGACGCGTATACAATAAAATTTTACACTGACGGATTCTGCGATACCCGAGCAACAAACAATGTTGTAGAAATACATTAAAAATGTTACCTGTTTCTAACGAAATCTTAAAAATTGCAATTATGAAGGAAAATGTTTTTCTTTTTTCATGGAAAAGCTTATTTTATCTGTTGAAATTTCGAATACCAGTATTTCTTGTTTATGAGAACAATACCCGCGATCAACTTCAGGAATCAATGGAGAATAAAAGTATGTGCGTTGAGTAATATGGGTGACAGGTGCTTCTAAATTTTATTCAGGTTAATAACGATTTGTTCAAGCGTTTAAGGCTGAAAAACGTTAAAAATCCATTCTATGTTTGCATGCAGAAAAATGCACATAGTAGCGCTCTGTAATGGTTAGTTTACAGTAGATAACTGAGTAAAAATGCTCTCCAGCCGTTTTGGGCGGCGTGCGTCTCAGTGCAGTAGGGTTTCGTAACATAAATGCATCAAATGCAATTTATGGCTGGGTGGATGTGTTTCGATTTTTGCTTTTGTTTATGATCCAAATTGCATCAGTATACTTTACTCAGTTTGAAAGTACTCTGCTCAAAGCACAGAATCATTCACAAAAATAAACAATTTTAGGAAACTGGTTGGACGTAACACTTCTTCAAGAAATAAGACTTCACATCGAGACGTCGGGGTTGTTGAAAGCCATTGTTGAAGAAACTTTTCACATTTATTTAAATCTTTTAAGGAAAATTCTAAGTGTCTTCAAAGTAACTAATAACTTTTTGCAAACTTAAGCAACTGAGTAGTCACCAGCATTTGATATAGTGCAGTGGTTTTAAACCTTTTTTGACCCATGGACCATGTTCTTAAATCACGTATCCGATGGACGACTTTGCTATGCTGACACGTCATAAGCAACTAGTCGAAAGCGTATTGCATAAGGTTAAATGTTTCAGAAACATCGCATCAAGGATTGATGGAACTCTCTGATGACCACTAGAAATTCCAGGTGCACCACCGTGGTCCACCGGACAACTTTGACAACCATTGATTTAGTGGATAGTGCCCGCAGATGAGTGAAAGATAACCACAATGAAGCATATCTTGTGACGCCGTGGAATAATTTGCTGTTAACAATGTGCAGGAAGTAACAGTCACTCAAAGAGGAAGCGTATGACTAACAATCAACTGACTGATTTTGTGTGTGAGATGTATGGACAGCGAGTAGTGCCAAATGAAAAACTAGAATCAAACTGCTTTCTTGTACTTGTAAAAATCACTTCTGAAGGATTCGGTCGGATAATGAGTAGCAAACGTTTGATTGACAATCAATTCACTCACAACACCTTCTGTAGGTAACTAACCAGTCCTTTGTACGGTTCAAACCTTGGCGTAGATTACAAAACAAAACGTAAAAGTCTGCAATGCCTGCTGCTTTTGAGTTTTCGACTGTCATCGATGTGCTTGTCACTTCCGCCAACAAAATGATGAGAAGTTTTGAAATTTTGCTTAAGCACAAACATCTTTTGCACTTTGAACAACGAGGTTCTTAACGAGAACAAAGTAATCGCTGCACGAAAAACTTTCAGTAATGCCTATGATAAAGTGAATTGGATGCATACGTCTTGGCGGAGTGCACATTCCGTCAATGCACCAACGTAAAAGGTTTCTTTAATAAAAGACAGAAAGGTAACATTTTAATTACTACAATTTGTAAGTTTGTTCACCAAATGATTTAGTATTTTTGTTCGCTTTCTTCAAACTTCTCAAACAATGCATCTTTAAAGCTGGTTCTATTTAGGCACACAAAACAATTTCGAAGTTGTGCAAAATAAAGCAAAAGTAGCCTACCTGAAGTGTCTTCACGTTTCGCAGTTGTTGCTGTGCTGGTAGCAACTGCAAAATCAAACAATGAGACAATTCACTTTATCATCACATCAGGAAACTCGTCTGATAAGCTGATGCATATCAGCATATACTTTAGTCAAAAGTTGACCTACGTGATTTGATGAGAGTTGCACTGCTTGATGCAAAGTAACCTTTCTTCAACAGGACTGTAGAAGAAAAAGTGCTTCGCTATTGTAACGTTGAGAAGACGATTGTTATTTAGTCAAAACTGCAAGTGCATTTTCTCCACAGCACTCGTAACGCATTGTTAGGGAATTGCATTTGAGTTTCAATTTGACGATAATGTTGCAAATTTGAAATCATGT
>Ga0210059_1017377_pt1 | contig 10258 bp, 3 predicted proteins | sample Ectturendosymbi2_FD_188042 | JGI IMG/M metagenome (GOLD analysis project Ga0210059, IMG submission 188042) | Ecteinascidia turbinata endosymbiont from Florida, USA - Sample 2 (SPAdes) (version 2) | ecosystem: Host-associated > Tunicates > Ascidians > Unclassified | place: Key West, Florida...
ACAAGTAGGCTAGTTGGTATGACTGCATGCAACAATGTAGCAACAGCGCTTACCGCTATTGTGATTTATGGAGGGAGTACGCTTTGAATAAGATGGCTTGACGTTTGGTAACCTATCATGATGAAGTGCGCATTAAATCAAACAGCTCAACTTCCAAGACCTGAGTATTGTGACATGTGTTCAAAGTCGATTCGCACCGAGCGCAAATGTTTTATTAACTCCTTAAAAATTTACAGAGTGGTATTTTGCAGTCTTTTCAGCCACATTGACTACCGCATGGTCTATGTTGAAACTACATGTCATCATTCACAAAAAAATCGCACCCCCAACCAAAAAAAAATTTATCGAGTGCTGACTAGACGACTTGCCGTGTCTTCTGAGCCTTTGAACAGCTCTCTACAGCTTTCTGCACCAGAGTTATGCTCGCGCAAGGCCACGTGCGATTCGTTTGTTTTTCACGCAAAATTCTTGAAACCGGTTGGACGTGGAAGTGTTAAGAGCTATTAGCACCTTCACTGCCAGTATACGAAATAAAAAATTAATATTTAGTTTTTTGCCAAACTTATCTTTTTTTGCTCTATCTTTTCAACCTGAAATGTTAGAAAGCTAATCAAAGGCTCAAAAGACTTGGATTATAGTCTAGTTTCCACTAAAATCTTGTGTCAAAAATTTTCACTTGTGGTTAGGTCACAGGGCCTGATTACCTTGGCCAAAAAGGCCTGGAACTTACCCCACTTATGACACCACCCACAAGAAACCCGAAATCCAAAACTTTGCGATTTCTAAAAAATCAAATCTAGAAGACTTGCCGCATCTTTTGAGGGTTTCAACAGCTCTCTAGCACAATTGGCTGGTGGGTTATGGAGTTACTAAGTCATGCTAGAAACGTGGAACTTGTCTCAGCTCCTTAGGTGTTAATTGCCTATAGTTTTGTGCAATGTGCAAACAATAATTATGTTTGTACATTTATGTCAAATATTTAGTAGGGATCTTCATAAAATGAAAATTTTTTAAATATGCATGCAGGTTTAGACACATGTGGAAGCTATTTTCATAAAAAGTGCATTCACAAAGCTGTTTAGGTTCATATTGCATGCTCAGTGTTCATAACCATTATCTTGGTGAAGTAGTTTCACTGAACCAAAATTTATGTTGAATTTCAGATTGTAGAAAAAACTCTGCTAACTCTACAAGCTTTAAAACATATTGAATATTTTGCTGGTTAACTAATATCAATTATTTTGATTGAGACTGCCATATTCCACATCTAGGTGCAATGTCTAGCCATTTTTCTCATCAGCACCATCAACAAATTTCTCAGCAACAGAATGGATATACAGATAACTATAGAACTGTGAGACACGCTCCTGTTATTAAGTATGAAAGTTCAAATGAAAGTGACAATGCTTCTTTTACTGGTTCAGAATACAGTGGCTTTTCAGATGAGTCTGAGCCATTATGGCTTGAAGAACCAATGCCTGCTGGAGAAATGTTCTATGTTGAGGATTCACCAGCTAATGGCAATGCAAACAATGGTGCTTATGACTCTGTTCATGCTCAGTTTGAAGCATCAGTATCACATGTACCTCAAAATCATGATGGAAATCAAGCAGTGACAAAGTCTGTGTATGTGACAGTCAGATCTTCATTGGATAGTAGAACTCCCCAATCTAGTCTACTTGCAAATATGCTTGGCATAATTGCACTGGACTCGAAATTTCGAAGGAGACAAAATTGCCAACCTGTTAATCTAGAGAGGATTGTTGTGGATGCTTTGGTACCTGGAGGAGCATGCATCAGAAATGGCCAAGTTGCTATTGGTGATGTTTTAATAGCCATCAATGATGAAGCTGTTGTTGCATCAAACATTGAACATTTTCTGAAGATGTTTGCTCACCCTTGCAAGCTAAAGTTAACTTTTCAGTCAGGAAAACCACAGAGTAGTGTGGTAGTACCTGCTGACAATGATGTCCAGCAAGAAATCTCTGTTCAGGTTCTAAATCCTTCACGACAAAGTTCGTATTTATGTGGATTACATGAACCCCATGGAGTGTTTTACCTTACACTGAGTGTTCATTCAGACACTGCTGCTGAAAATGATGATATTCTGTATGTATTTCCCACAATTGAAACCACTGGCAAAATAATATCAAAGCTGATATTGATTCGTGGGTTATTTGTGACCTTATCAGATGTAATGCGAGATACATTTAGTGATAATATATTAACTTCAACAATTGTTGTTGATGACAACATTTTGCACTGCACATACCACTTTGTCAATACTGAAGTGTTTGTGATGTGCCTTCCTGCAGCCAGCTACTCCCTTCCTCAAGCGCAGGTTACAATGGCAAATGTTGTAAGATTACTGATAGTTATGTATGGATCAGTTGCTTCAGCTTTTCAACCAGAAAATCGACAGAGGCTTGATCATCTTTTTCGGTTCATTATACTTCTTAATGGCTCTTCTGATACTACCAATGCAATGTTTTCAAACACCATTAATTGGAAACCAATTGAAGCGTCCTTTCTCCGTCTCACTCCTGATTTATTTGCTCATGCAAATGCTGGATTAGCACAACTTGAAGCGTGTGATTTTGAGGATGGCTCAAGTGGTCACAACTACATCAGGCGGTTGTACACTGTGCGAGGTTCTTGTGTTTTTTATGATGGTCATTTGATTGTCAGTCATGTACCAGTTGAGGACCAACGCGACATAAGTCTTTTCTGCTACAACCATGCTTTGCTTAGTCTTAATCAAAAAGAAAGAGTCGGTTTGCTTCTTATTTGGCGTGAAGTTTTTCCATGGAATGAATTAATGCACAAAGATGGAACTAAAGATAAGTTTTCAGCTGTAAAAGGGAGATGCTTCTTGATGATAGTTGGTTTGAAGCACAGCTTGTTGTGTACGTTGCTTCAGCTTAATGGCAATCTTTTTCCATCGTCACACACACCCAGGCCTGACCCACTTTATGTAAACAAGGCCCGTGCTACTATTTTGAACTTGGAAACAGCCCATTTTCAGGATTTTATTCGAAAAAGATTGCAGACAGTCTCTTATCCATTGCTAACCGACTCCAGCAGGTTATTAACTCGCGTGCCAAACGCGTTTCTGAAAAGCTTCAGACCACCCTCTGGCAGGCGTCAACGTAGCAGCAAATTTGTTTTTGGGTCCCCTTTAAAACCAAAGCGTACTGATCCAGATAGTGTTAACGCTCTATCAGGCAATACTCCTCAGAAGCCAAGCAAGCAAAGCAGAGAAACCAGTTCTGCACCAGAAAGTTCATCTCCTTCACTTGTAAGAGGGTTGTTCAGAGAAAAGTCGTTTAGCTCGCAGGGCTCAGCCGAAAGTACGAATTCTGGAAAACAAGTAAACCATGATGACTTGGCATATTCACTGGATGGCATCAGAGATGCAGCAAATGTTGCAGTGTATGATAAAACTCGCCTATACCAAAATGTAACAGTTGGAGTCGAAAACGCCCTGTTTTGCTACCTTAGTTTTGAAAAATTACGTGGCATTTTAATTGTTCCAACCATGCATGATCTCAGGGTTGTTGGTTCTTCTGTGCATAACGAAGTGGTTTCCAACTTTCGAAAACAGGTCTTATGTTTGCACCAGCGGTTGTCATGTCGCTCTGTTCTTGATGACGACTGCATTGAAGAAGGAATATTGTTTCAGTGTTGCAAACCGACGCATCCCACGGACTCCAAAGCAAAACAGCCTTTTCTACAGTACTGGATCATAGGTAGAGTTGTACAGAAACCAGTGAAAAAAGAAATCTATGTTTGCTTTCACAACTCTGCTACTCAAAACATGGTTGAACTCGCATTTCGCATGCTGTAAGTATCATTCATCATGGTTAGCCCCATTGCATGCATCCATTTCATATTATCATAACATAGAGGACGAATTCCATCATTTGTGCGCTGTAGCCGAATACACAAATGAAACACTGGCTTGTTCGTGTGTTGTCACGGTTATTTGTGAGCCTTTGTGTACTCTCAGTTATTAGGAGGCTGAGCAGCTGTAAGTTGTTGCCCTCATTACAAAATGAAGTGTCGGCAACTTGCAATTGCTGAACATGTTACACTGATACTGCAAACACCTTATCCTAACACTGATTATGACAACCAAGTTACAATTCCTTTCAATTGTCGTTAGTTTGTTGTTTAAATAATATGTTATTGTAAGTTGCAGTTTGAACATTATTTTGAATTATATGATTGTGAACGACGTCGGTTGGATGTCGCTTCTTTTTACGTGTTATTTAACCTTCCATTCGTAAAATGTTGCTTCTTTTTTGACGTCTGTATTTGTATTCCCAGCAACATTTTTAATTCAAAAGCATTTGATCTCAAGCTACGATGGCAGTAGCTAATTTTTGGCATTGACCTTTAGTAGGTAGATTTTTCGTGTATGACAATAGCTGCAACTTGAGTTTGACTTCCGACGCTCCAGGGCTGGGGCCGAACACTTCCGAAACTTCGATAATGTCCAATAATTAATTATTGCAACTATGGCTTAATTAGAAGTTTCAGCCAGGGGGAAAACTTTGCTGAAAGCGGCCCGGTGGCCACTGTAGGAGGCCCACCAGCTAACACTTAAAAGTGATGGTGAATCCGGATGTGGATGATTATACTGAAACCCGAAATCACTGGAAAATACTCCGAAAAATGCCAAGAAACAACAACCTACTGAAAACCAAAAGAATACTAAGCCCGAAATATAAGCCAAGTGGGGTCCATTTTTTACATTTACAGCAGCTTGCCAGAGGGAGCGATTCGCCCCTCTGCCCCCGTCAGTTATGCCACTGGTGGCAGGGCGAGATCGAAATATGCTTTTTGCGCTCAACCTAGTGCAGTATATTTGAAATTTAGATTGATGCGGTATTGATTTCTTTGTACCACGTTCTGGTGAATCGATCTGCTCGTGACATCACAAGTACTTATGGTCTTGTCTTTCAAAAATGTCCAGGTCTTTGCTGCTTGATAGACAACTGCTTCATGATCAGCAGTTTTGTGGTACAGAAGTTCATTCTTTGTTAATGCGGTACATCAAGGAATATGCGTGTTTGACAACACCTAAACAGTCATCGCGTTGTGTTCCTCAAAATGTTGTGTTTATCTTCTGGGAGCGGTAGGTTGGTGGGTTCTTTCTGAAGTCTGTAACTAAGCTGCCTGTTGTGATAGGGCGACATTCCTGCGGAGTTTGGAAAAGTATGGAAAAGAATTTGGTCATTTTCTAGCCTGGAAAAAAATTTTTAGTCTGTTAGTATGGAAAAAAAAATTTACTGACAATCTTTTGACATATGCATTTTCATTGTATTTTATTCAAGATTGATAATTGTACTTTAATCGTGTTAACTGTTATAGTGTCTGTATTGTACCTGGGTATGGTATGCCATTAGGAAAAGTTTAAAACTGGAAAAATTTTGGTTATTTACATTCAAAATTGTGTAGGAACCCTGGAAGGTGGGTTTAGAACTTCCAAAACCTTGGCCATATTGTGCCTTTGATATCTATGGCAAGGGCTTTACCTGTCATTGAGGTCACATTCTGTACAATGAGCTCACCTGACATTTGCATCGATAGGCCGTTTCGTCACATCTCCAGTATGCAATATTTTCTTATCGTGTTCAAAAATACGCCACAAGTTGCGCTGTGGCGATAACTCATAGATTTCAATTTGCTAGTGGCGTTATTCTGTTTCACTGTGTTTTACAACGATTTTGCATTTTAAGTATAGATATAGCCTACTAGAACTAACAAACTGTCTTCTGTACACGTTCCAAATCGACTTCAGAATAGCCAGTAGCAAAGGTTACCCACGTACAGTTTTTTGCTGACCCGCAACAGCGAACCTAAATACTTTTCAATTCTGTTATATTGTATTTTCATTCTCAATATCATGGTCTGGTTGTGACGCTATTTAATTGTTGGTGCCCCATACATCTGCAGTATTAGCCTATGTGTTTGCAGTCGGTTTTATAAAGGTCATGTTTTGAAACCGCTGCTTGTTACCTCAAAACTGTTTAATAAAAGTATATTTCCGTAGTTTTGTTATTGTTTACACCACGCTGTTGTGAAGTTCGTCGACTTTTGGTTTGATACCGTACCTTTGCACGATGCGCGCCTCCGCAAAGTTTACGAAGAATTTAAAATTGTGCTGAAATGTTCATTTGTAGGAAACGAAGTGATACAGCAACTTTCAAGTAATTGCATTCTTCAAGACTCGTTAGGTGTATCATAGGTAATATATCCCAAAGCAAACCCTTCGTGTTTAAGGATTTGTCATGGTTATCACTAAGAATGTAATCGCAACTTCCTTTTTGAGATGTACGTTCATGGTATCTTGGAATTTCATGACCACAAGAAATTAAATAGATTATTCATTATTGGGTTAGCGTGAGATACTATCTATAATAATGGTTTTGGTAGGAAGACACGGACCGTAGCCCCTATATCCTGAGGCTAGCAACTCTCTGGTGATACGTTTGTAAGATTGTTATTACGGACCCTAGAAAAAACACTCCTGAATGTTGGAGAACAGATAAAAAATTTAGCTTTGAAAGTGTTTGAAGATATGCTTCACGTTCGCAGTTGCTTGAAATTCTGACCTGAGTAACTATATCGTGTCGGTTACACCAGGGTTGCGGAGTCGGAGGTAATATGTCCGACTATTAACTTCCAAATTTTTCCGACCATTCCAACATTTCCGACTCCTTAACATAACGTGAATGAATTTTGGCTGACAACAATGGCAAAGAAGCGAGCTAAAATTATTTTAGAAATAAGCATATTGTTATTTTTGCTAGATAATGAGTTAAGGCTTTGAATTTAAGATTATTTAGTAATCATAAAAAGCCGTTATGTTTGCTATGAGTAGCTACTATTTCTATAACGTGAACGAATTAAGCAATACCACATGAACCATAGGCGTAGCCAGGGGGGTAAAGGGGCTATGCCCCCAAATTTTTAGAAAATATAGTCATTCTGTGCTTTGAGGGGCGTTTTTCCAAACAAAACAGTGCTATTCGCCTAAAATCAAACATTCCCCCCCCAATTTTTGGGCTGGCTACGCCGCTGACATGAACTACATTCAAGACACCTTTGTAAGTGGTATATAACGAGAGTGAGTAGCTAGGTATAGAACTATTCAATACTGTAGTTCAATGTTTCCCAAACTTGTTCGAACCGTTACCCAAGTCAAGGCAGCGATTGTCTTATTATCCACCAATAAAAAATTTTTTCATTTCATGTCGAAAATTTTTTTCGCAGTAATCGCTCATAATACAGAACAACAAAGTGGTTTTGGTTCTGCGTTACCCCTCGAAGAATCGCATATTACCCCCAGTTTGGGAACCACTGCTGTAGTTGTTTCGTCACAATATCAAGTAACATTCAAGTGAATGCTGCCGTCTGGCCGACCGATATAGCGTCTACAACCAAACTTTCCTCGCTAGAAATAACTACTTCAGTGGCACGCGCATGTCGCATATATGGCTAAACACATCACGGTGGGGGTCCCTGTCCACCCCCCTAAATCCGGCGCTGGTTATACTTGCTGACAAGGGCGTACGCAAGGGAGGTTGAGGTTAAAAAACCCTTGAGCTTGGTATTTTACAAAAACTTTATTACCTGCGCAAAGGGAATTAATTGTTTTCGCATACCTTTTATTTGTTAATTTGTCGACTTAATGCAAATACCACGGAATGAATTTGCATGTAAATTTTAGGAACATTGTAAATGGGCCAAAAAGTAATAATTTGATTTTGGTGGGAATCTGGATTATCGTCTGCATCCAGAAACCATTTCACCACTTTTAGCAGACCTTTCGTCCACTAGGCTATGCATGTTTAAGGTTGTGTTCCGCGATAGTCCAGTTTATCCAAAACAATTGTCTTTATTTTGTCTGCTATGGCTGATCAGCGCAAACTTCGCCAAAACGTTGGTTTGGAAAACATGAATATGACGTCAAATTATAACGTCACAAACAACGCACACCAAATGCAAATGACACCGTACACCACTGAATGGAACCCCTCCGTGAAAATTTTCTGCGCACGCTACTGCTTGCTGATAAACTCAACTGGAAGCATCAAATTGAAAAGTTGGTGATACAACTCTTCAAATCATGTGGAATGTTTTTCAAAATTAAAACATTGTACCGATATTTCAGTGCTTAAATCTGTTTCCTTTGCACTTTTTCATTCCTACTTAACTTATTCAGTACTTAACTTGGGAAGGGCCAATAAGACTACTTAGATTGCAGCATAAAGATGTGAGATCCCTTGAATATGACGAAACCAAAAGAGCTGTACTGCATTCTAAGCACAAAACTTCAAAATGTATTAGACTTATTTAAACTGTCAGTTGCCAAATTCATGTAGACCTACTCCTTTTATAATGGTGTTTTACCTAATCACTTTGATAACTACTTTACTGAGAATGCATCAGTCCACATATATCAAACAAAACTTGCATGAAAACGTCCCTGGGTCAGCTTTCTAAAGTATACTGGTCCCAAAATTTGGTCTAACATCCCTGAAAATCTGAAATCTTTTTCGCTATAAAAGCAATATAAAAATGTCCTGTTATCTTGCCAGAATTCCTGTTGATTTTCGTTTTGCATATGTTTGTCACTTTTTGTAATGTGTTGATGCCCCGATTTCCTTCCTATCATTTACTTCTACAGTTGCTAGGCGCGTACCTAGAAATTTTGATAAGGGCGACAAACAACAACTGGGTCTCAAGATTTAAATATTTAATGCCTCTTATTTTAAACCTTCATGGATGAAATGTGCCTTTTCCTGGCGTTTTTTCTGAATAATTATATTCGCATTTTAAGCCGGTAAATAGAAAGTCTGCTTTCATGGAATTGACGAAACTTGCGCATATGTAAGACTTGGATCTTATCCAATTCTTTAGTTACTGGTTGATGTTTGCAGGCGATAACGCAAAGGCTTTAGTCCCACAACGCCTTTGAAAAACGCTTGGATATTATGTCATTACACGCTAGAAAATCTTACTGCGGTAGCATTTTTGTATACAAAAAGCATTTGTATACATTTTTGTATACAAAAAAAGCATGTGTGCTACTTGCACTACGCAGGATTCCCCCAAAACTATTATGTATTTGACCAGCTATTTAGAGTTAGCAATATAATTAACAAGTAATTCACAAAACAATTTTGCAAGTTTGGGAACGTTATAGATGCCCAACAAACTTTATATGTTTGACCCACTCAGTGCACACAAAGCGTGAAAATGATTGTACATTTGCGAAAAGGAAGCCACAATCGGTTATCACCACGGCTCTGCACTAAACTTAAGAATTACTTGTCGCGGTAGCTTAACACAACAGCTGATCAATTGATCTAGCCCAATGATTTCCGAAGTATGGGTCGAAATCCTAACAAAGCTGGAGAAGAGTCAAAAAATGGGTCGTGCAGAGACGAGCCAAACTTGAGCTGTGTAATTTCAGCGTTACTTCTGCTTCTCTATGTCCGTCTATGGCAGTGGTGTCGGAGGCTGGAGTGCAGGGGGTGCAAGAGCACCGCCAAAATCTTTGATTTGTTGAAAAAAGAAAATACAATCGTTATTTTTCATACGTTTTTTGAGGCTTGAGTCACGAGGTCGTCAAACTCAGATATGGGCGGCGCTCAAAAAAGTTTGGGATCCGCTGATCTAGCCATGCTATCGTAAGCGGTTGAAGTCTTTTTTAAATGCATTACTATAAAAATGCCAAAATCCAATCGACTGGGAAAAAATTCAATTTTATTTCATTTTGGCCACACGGGCTCAGTGGCGTAGCTAAGGGGGGGCATAGGGGCGGTCCGCCCCTGGCGGCACTTTTATGGGGACGGCACTATTAGCTATGCTGTAGGCTATAAACCTGTACAGGCTGTATTGAAATAAAAGTGGTTATCGGGACACTACTCGCAACTCGCAGTTGAAGGACGTATGTGATTTTGAGTAATTTAAACTATGGCAAGTGTATTTAAGCCAGTGGTGGGGAACCTATTTAGTATCATGGGCCGCATGAATTGTGCATTATCGCTGGTGGGCGGCAAAATCAAGTAATTTTATCCTAAAATTCTACCTTTATCTAACTGTGAGGAAGGGTGACTTCTGACTTGTTATCTAGGTGCCCGCTTATTATGGAGTTTCATTTTGACGCGATGTTGTGCTCTAACTTGGGTAACGGATATTCTGGTGCAGACCATATCAAGTGTTCACGCGGGCCGTAGATTCC
>Ga0210059_1017378_pt1 | contig 10257 bp, 2 predicted proteins | sample Ectturendosymbi2_FD_188042 | JGI IMG/M metagenome (GOLD analysis project Ga0210059, IMG submission 188042) | Ecteinascidia turbinata endosymbiont from Florida, USA - Sample 2 (SPAdes) (version 2) | ecosystem: Host-associated > Tunicates > Ascidians > Unclassified | place: Key West, Florida...
TCTTGAACTCTCCATTGGTTGACCGGTCCAACGTTTCGACGAGGTCCAAATTACATCTTCAACCAATGACAACTCGCCTTTCTTATCTCCTAAACCCTTTCTTATTGGCCACTGCTTTAACCAATGAGATCTCTTCTTCTCTGTATATAAACCAGTTCGGTAGTATCTCCACTTCATTCTGACGATATCCCCTGAAGAGTGTCAGACGAAAAGCTTTGGGATGAATCTCCTACTTCACGCCATCTTCAAGTTCTGCACCACCAAACGTCTTTTCTTGTGATTCTGGTCGTACTCAAAAGTACAGGAATGAATGTGAAATGCCTTTCGTGTGGGTGCAGAAAGCTACCGATGGATTAGCATGCAAATTGTGGAACCATTGTAGCCAATCTGCAAAAAAATATATTCCTGTGTGTCTGCAGTGAAGCATCAGGAATGAGTTCCAGTACAAGGACAAGCAAGACTTTATCTAAATTTTGAAGAAAATTTCTAGTGATATAGCCTACTTATAATTTAATTGTATTTTTGTTAAAAAGAAATAGCAACACCGCAAATAAAGTTTGGCTATTTTTCTGGTCTTGAATAATCGGTTTGCCCTTTTCTGGTCTTTTTTGAGCACTGTGTGGCTTTTCATTGAAATTTTCATCTGGCAACACTGTTGGATAGTTAGTGCAGTGAAGTGTTACACAGGACAATGATAGCTTGATTGTTACATTACCAGTTCTAGATATTGTGCATTACAGCCTTTGTTACAAACCATGGAGTGGAAAGTGCATCAAACGATTTGGTTCCAAAGTGGCAAACATAGTTTTCATTTTTGGAATCAATTCAGAATTTTAGTACATTCTTACATGCAGAAATCGCCCCCTTGGAAACTGAAATCGCTCCCCGAATCTGGTAAATCACAAAATCGCCCCATAAAGCATAAAATCACCCCCGGGGGGGGCGATTTCGCCCACATTGAATACCACTGCTTTAAATAAATAGCCCAAATCCAACTATTGAAACCAAATAAAGAAACACCAGTATGACACTGCCTATCACTGTATACGTTACACTTGGATAATGGTTATAGACAGTGAAATCCTCTTGAGCAGGTGTTCCCAACCTTTCTCTCACCGTGTACCCCTTCACTATTTCGACAGATGAGCATGTACCCCTACAACTTCTTTTGTCAAAAATGCTGAGCACAATAACAAAAATCCACTGTATTTTTAAAAGAACTTTTAGATTTTTAGAACTGTAAAGGTAGACTCCGTTTTATTGCTAACCTTCAAACGTACTCCTTCAGATAGGCAAATGTACCCCTAGGGATACATGTACCCCAGGTTGGGAACCCCTGCTCTGGAGCACCGGTCAAGAACACAAACCGCTTATTAAAGCAAGTCTTGAAAAATTTTTTTCTCTTCCAACTTCTAACATGAAATATATTAAGTAATTGCAGATTTCACAATAACTATAAACCTACTTTTCAGAAAATTTACAAACCAGGTAAGTATTCTAAGTAGCCTTCAAAACTTCCACAAAAACTCATCGCACCTGTGTATTTTTTCAGAGTTTGTACAACTTCTAATTTGTTAGGCTATATCTTAGAAACCTCGGTGCCAGTCTGTGTGAGAATGATGCCATAACCCTTATTTCGGCCGTATTTCACGATGCAACTCTAAGCACAAGAACATGATAAGGCTTACTCCCCTTAAATCTAACTGTCGCTTCTCTTTCGCCGAAGGAGGTGGTCCCAACACATCTGTTACTTTGCAAATGGCTTAATTATCAATATTCGTTAAAGAAAGTTTCTGTTATTTTTTAAGGAACCGTTATTCTTTGCACTTCTGTAATAATCTTCAGTTCGCATAATTAAAACTAGGTTTGTTTCAAGCGTTTCCGCCAATCTCAGATTGCCTCATCAGATTTCTACGAGAGTGAAATTGAATAAGACTGACTAACGAGCACATAGTTGCAAATACGAACTAAAGTCAACCTTCACAAGACAAGTAACTGTTGAAAGAGCAATAACTATCGAACCGTATCTTGCAGAAACTATTGAAACTTGACCTGCCAAATACGAAACGCTTGTAACTGAAAACAGCTTCAAAACTTAGCCCTCTCTATTGTAACTAGTTGCTATTGAAAAAATTAGACTACTGTTTGCCGAAAAACAATGGCCACTGTTACAATTAAAAAAAGAATTATAATAATACAGAGCGTTAAAAAACGCGCAGTTCACTTTGATTTTCGTTGGAAACTGCCTCACGCTTAAAAATACTTTGGACCCCGCGCCGGCACTACCCATGCAGCTTCGATTGAAATTAAGGCGTAGCGCGGGGCTCCCTTTGGTGCGGGGCCCGATTGGAAGCAATCGGCTAAAGGCCGGCCCTGCGTCCAGAACTGCTGTACGGCATTGAATTAAAGTCATGTCAGTGAAACTTACAACTATGTAGACCTACACCAATTTACCGCAATTTGGTGGTTCAAAATTGCGTAGGATTTCATTTCAATTCATGGTTTTGAACTCCAGGGTCATAACTTATTGAAATGATCCAAAGTTCTCCTGAAATAATATGTGCATATATCTTTTGCTATTAGATATTCAAGAGCTTGCCTAAACAATTTCGTAAGGTCTGTTAATAAGCTGAATAATGTTTGCACGCGTATTCAATTTTCTTTTTTCTCCTCTAAATAAGCATGGTAATCTTTAGCAAAGTACCTGTACACATTAAGCAATATTTTAGATATCATAGCAGTGGCGGATCCAGAGGGGAGGTTTGGGGCAGTCCCGTTGCCACGGGGGAGTTGTGGAGGCTTAGCCCCCCCAAATTGAAACATGTAACACTATAAATCAGTTGAGATTTTGTTAATTTTTAGAGCGTCAAGCCCCCCCCGCACAAGCCTAAAGCCACTCCGCAGAAACGCAAATCCACCCTATTGAAAACTTTCTGGCGAGCGTTCTGGTTTGGGGCAACTGTCCCCCTAACACTGTGGCGCCCCCTTAAAATGGCGCCTCTCTGACAAAAATGCTCCCCCTTTTGGTGCCTATCGAAGTAGAAACAAAGGCAAAAATACTCAGTGTAAACTAAACAATGCTTTGCACTTCGTTGAACTGGAGTAAGTACGTGACGGACTTTGACCCAGCCTCTTACCGATTAGAATCAACATTGCTATTGTTTCGTAATAATACTCCTGTTCCCTTATTTCTTTTCCGCGTGACAACTGCCCAACAATTACAAACACGATCTCTTTCGCTAGCACAGTTCTGGACTTGCCGTTGGGCTGTGCAAAATTGTTCTGTTTTTGTTACAAGTTAATTTTTTAATGCTTGGTAATTGGCTGGTGGCAGCTTTGAAAGGAAAAGCAGTAGTGAAGATAGGAACGCAATAAATATGGAAAACTTAGAACTGATGCAAGATTTTAGAAACCTGCAAAGCGAAAAACCAGTTTCAGGTCTGCTATCAGTGCAGTCCATGAGTGCGCTCCGCAGTAGCCTACATCTGCATCTTGGTTTTGCAACACCAAGGTAAGTTCGATGAGTTTCTTGTCGAAACTAATGACCCTGATTGAACCATATTGCAGCGTGTGAAAAGCTATAGCAACATATGTACGTTAGCAGGGGCGTAACGAGGTTAGATGGGGCCCGGAACAAGAAGCAAGTTCGGCGCCACCTTGTTAGAACCTGAGGTCTTTCGGAAGCAAATGTGCTATTGAAGAAAGTGCTTGTGACAGTGTCGCATGGGCGCAACGAGGAGTGGCAAGGGGGGCAAAATTCCCCGGGCGCCGAATCACTATTGAGGGCGCCAAATCACTGCGGGGGGCACCGAAAAGTCCCAACAATGTCACAAGCACTTTTTTTAATGCAGTACAAATAACTTGCCAGTTTCTGACAGCGTAGCTTATTGTCTAGATCAGGTTTCTCCAAACTACGGCAGGCGAAGAAATTTTGTCACTGATGAAAAAATAATGTAGGCTGCTGCATTTACGAAAATTTGTTGATTTGGTAGAATATAACATATATACCCCGAAACAATCACATTACGTGAGACGTCCGGCCCTCGCCATGTTCTGTATTACCTTATTTGACCCTCGGACAAAAAAGTTTAGAGACCCCTGGGCTGGATCATTCCGTGTAAATCACATAAATTTGAGTAGAAAAGCAGATAAACAATGCAAATTTTAACTTTTTTCTGGTATCTGTGGGATTGGCAGAAATTCATGGTTTTAAATGGATTATAGACCGTTTCTCACTTGTATTTGCTGGCCTGTGTAAAAGCAGATCCATCGTCAGATCAACAGGATTGGGGTGGCTTAAAAGGTTGTTTGGGAGGTTCGTAGTAGTATGCACAAAATTGGAAATTGACTTTATCAGGGAGAATAGAGCTTGAGTTTGGAGGTATTCACTGTGGATTTGATGGTGTCATCCCGACTGCCCCTACTTCTTTTAAACAGTGTCACACCTCTTCATAATCTGGACTAGTGGGATTGATGTTTTTTCTTCACATCAGTAGTCCAATGTCAAAATATGTGAAACAGTATTAAACGCTTGATTGAAATTCTACTGTACTATATTAGTGGCGTCAAATGTATTGTAGGGCAACATGCTTTCAAGCCCAGTGTGAACCTATCATCCGACTATGAGATCGTTTCTCACGATAGCCAGCAGAGCTACCTAAAATGGGAGTAATGTCATAGCAAATGTCTTTCATTTATATTTTGTTTTTGAGTTGCCGCGTCAGCAATAAATATGCTTCTCATGTGCATGATACTGCGCAAGCTTCGACTAGAAATTTGATCGTTGTTTTGCTATTTATTCGGCTCCTAACTTGGAAATTCAGTTGTTTCCTAGTATAAGAAGAACCATTCTACTTCTAAGCTGTTTGGAATACGTTTCAGACATTGTTTTTTTGCGATGTGCAGATATCCAAAACAGCGTCAAACACTAGCGCGCAGCAAGCCTTAGGGTAATGGCCCTCAAACCCCAGAGCGCGAAATAACAAAAGTATGCTGGTGGTGGGGACTGGTGACACCACTCACTTTCTGGGCATGTGATTGGTCGATTCTTCCCAAAGAAACACTGTTGCGAGCAGTGGCGTAGCCAGACCAAAAATTTTGGGGGGCCAAAATGTTTGATTTTAAGCGAATAACACTATTTTGTTTAGAAAAACGCCTCTCAAAGGACAAAATACCTGTATTTTCTAAAAAATTGGGGGGGAGCGGGGCCCCGTTTGGCCCCCCCTGGCTACGCCTGTGGTTGCGAGAGTACTCCCGAGCCACGGTAAAATTGTCAAGCATTGAGCGGTCCGCGGTTATAAAAGGGTTGGGGACCACTGCCTTGGTGTATATCTTTCAAACACTTATTGTAGATATAAAAGATAGTTTGGGACACCCATAGCGTTCTCAGTTATGTGTAGATGTGAAAAATAGGACCTATGTTTTTGGACCTGCTTCAAACTTTTTGTGAATTAATGATAAAAGGCGATTTTAAACTGTGGTGATTCCCTGAAAGATGGCATAGTTCAACCAACAAAATAGCAATTTTCTTGGCCTAGAAAAGGTAACCGCTTTTGTTTGATACCCAACGATTATCGCAGAGAAGCTGGGGTATTTAGACAAGTGAAGACTTTTTGGCGCCCCCTTGTTTGACTGCCTCCCAAACACCTGGTCTGGATCCGCCACTGTATCATAGGTACTACATTCTGACGGAACCGAAACATAAAGAATGACAAATAATGCTGCAGCAAACCTCGCAATGCCACATTACAGTTTTCCCAAAACATCAAAACGTTTGCCGCAGCAACGCTGCACATAGTTACAGCGAAATGAATATTTTGGGATTTTCAACTCTATCACTTTGCGTGCATTGACTCTGTACTAAAATCTGAAGGAATCATGCTCGATGCAAGCTGACCTTGTCAACTAGTGCGTCAGGTGAATTGGTACTGCGCTTCTTTGTGTTTTCACTCGAGTTGCGCATCGGAATGCGATTCCTGTGATCAGTGGTGTGTTTAAGGTGAGGCGAGCGAGGCACTTGCCTCGGGTCCCCCCTATTTGGGGGCCCCCTTTGAGGTGTTGTGCGCGTAAATTTTCTTTATTTTTGCTGAAAATTTATTTAAAAAAATATCATAAGTAAGCTACCTTGCTTTCAAAGGGCCCCCTACGGAAACTGTAATGTGCAGGTAGTTTGCTTTCAAATAGGCCCCCAAGAAGCAAATGCAATTTAAAAGTAATCTGCTTTCAAAGGGGCCCCCAACAACTACCGAAAAGTATATAGGTAACCTACTCTGATTTTAAACTTCATTGAAGGCGCTCGTAAAAGAAACTGTAATGTGTAAGTATTCTGCTGTCAAAGGGGCCCCCAACAGCAATTGCATTTTGTAAGCACCTTGCTTTCACTGGGGCCCCAACAGCAATTGGAATGTGTAAGTACCGTTCTTTCACAGGGGCCCCCGACAGCAAATGTAATGTAAAATTCCTTGCTTTAAGAGGTCCCCAACAGGAATTGTAATGTGCTAGTACCTTGCCTTCAGAGGGGCCACCAACAGCAAATGTGCAAGTACTATGCTTTCAGAGGGGCCACCAACAGCAATTGCAATATGTAAGTACGTTGCTTTCAAAGGGGTCCCAATAGCAACTTTAATGTGTAAGTGCCTTGCTTTCAAAGGTGCCAACAACAACAGTTGTAATTTGCAAGTACTATGCTTTCGAAGGGGACCCAAACAACAACTTTAATGTGTAAGTAAGTACTTTGCTTTCAAAGGCCCCCCCTACAGGAACTGTATGTGTAAGTACCTTCCTTTCAGAGGAACGCCTAACAGCAACTGTAATGTGTAAGTAGGCCTACTACACTTACAAAGGGACCCCACCACCATCTCCAATGAGCAAATAAAGAAAAGTTTCAAAGCAACTTCTGTACCTAAAAAATTGTGGGTTAAAATTGTTCCAAAAAGTTCTGTAAAGACCCTATCAAATAAAAGCAAATATTTATAACAAATGATAACTTTTTATTCCGTGATAATTTTTTGTACCAAATGATGATTTTTGGAGATTGAAGTATTTGGTATATTCATAATTTTATGGAAATGCCACAGTTAAACAGAAAGTATCCAGTGTAGCAGCAAAAATGAGGAAAAAGAAAGGATGAAGGCTGATGTAAAGGTCTCTTGGACAGATTTGTTGCTGCTGCAGGTGATACTGGTGAGCCTACAGAGTAGAGTGCACCTTCAAGAACCCAAGTTGTTAATGTTAGCTATGTCTGTCTAGTGTATAAGCAGATGCGCCATACACAAAAACTCAAGTTTTGTAACAGTGAAGTTGATAATTACATGCTTTAGATTTTATAGCATTCATATTTTTATCCAAGGATTTCTTTTTTATGTCTCTGAGCTGAAAAGGTTAGACAAATTTTTCATTTTTTGTGATGTTGTTCCTTAGCTTAGTAAGCATTTCCATCAGAAAATAAGACAACATGCAATTGTTCCATCAGTGATCACACTACATCGTTTTATTTATAGGACATTTGCTTCTTAGTTTACAAAGTAATTTTGTATTATTGCTGTTGTGCTTCAAAGACTGTTAATAAGCAAGGCTACATTCATGTTTCTCATCAGGTAGCAGAAATGGCATTTTTTGAGTATTATAATTAGGCTACTCGTTTTTTCTACAGGTATTTCAGGTATTTTAGGTGGTTTGGATTTAGCCTGCGCTTGAAGTCACAGGTTATTTGAAGCTTGACTGGTAAATGGTTCGTTTAAGGTAGACTTGCCAGGTGATGTTAAAGTTTTTTTGTCAGCTCTTAGCCAGTATAACTTGAACCGTTTTTTCTTAACACCGATTTAATCAATTGTGTAGGCTACTTGCAGCAGTAGAAATGTTTGCGATGAGGTATATGATGAATTGTTTCCTACTTTTGCACATTTTTCAAACAACTAGTGTCAATGCAAGATGAGGGCAGCCTTGACTCATCCAGCCTCGAAGCTTTCCAAAACAATTCTCAGGCTGTATGCTTTTGTATGGTATGTTCTTGTAGTTAAAAGGATGAAATTTAAAACAAATTTTGTGTTTTAAATCTTCTTGATTGTTGTTTATAGTTTAATGGATTCCCACAAAGACACGAATGTGAACAAATTTAGGATACCAACTACCAAGCATTGTTTCAAAGAGGGAAATATGAAGCTTACAAAGGGGTAAACTTTATACTTTATTGATGGTGAATGCAGAGAAATGGGGCACGAAAATGAAGAAATGGGGGCGATTCCAACTTGCTATTACCTAACTTTTATGTGTTACCAGCGTTGTCTTCCCAACTTTCAGTGTGTTCAAAGTTTTGTATCATAAACACCCTTTTTCATTTTCTCCTGCTATGCCCGTCATGCCGTAGTCTCAGGATCGTATCCTTGGGTAGCCGTATCTTAGGCTTTATCAAAAGTGTTTATCACGGTTGGCTGAGAATGACGACGTCTTCAGAGGGCCCCTTTTTAGTCTTGCCTCGGGCCCCCCCAACCCTAAACCCACCACTGCCTGTGATGTAGTGACGTGTCTTGCAGCACTTGTGCCGCTGCAATGCGTAATTCGCATCACCTCCACGGATTTATAGTAATGATCGTCTTCGCTTGTCACTGGATTTCTATCAAAAATTTCATCACCGTAACTGGCCTATATTCTAATATTCCGTTATTTTAACTGTCTCCTGAGGGCTGTGGTCACAGCGCAGGTTAAACTTTCTTCTGACGATAACATTAAGGTTGAAACGGTGTTGTCTCTAAATTACGTAAACCTACACGACGCTTGCAGTGCAATGTTAACTATTTTCGTAAAAAAATTATTCTGTCTAAATGCTATTAACATGCTTTGCACAAATCACTCACCAAACAGTAAAAACAATTCTATTATTACCAAAATAAGAACCCACAATCTCGATATGTAACCAAACTTGCCGAGATAGTTTTGCACGACATCATACTCACACTGCATGGATGAAGACAATCCCGTACGTCGTACCTATGTTCTAACTTTTAGGCAAACACATACGCAAAACCTGGTTTCGCTAAAATGAAAACAATTTTTCTCTGAAGTATGCAATTAGCTCCGGAAAACATATGCTAATATTGTCAATATTTATTGTTTTATTAGTTCGAATTTCAAGCAACCAGAGGATTTTTATCAAAAAGTGATATTGCCGTTGATGACATCAGCTTAACGCCTGGAGCTTGCAAGGATCAAACGACATCCAACACAGCATCTAGAAGTAAGTTTTTCCAAACTTCTCACGGCAGCATGGAGAATTTTGCAAATGTTAACCTCTTATTGGTAGCTTCGTTCAAACTTTCATTGTGCAATACAACAAACACACCAACAAACTAACTTTTGCTTAGTGTTTAATCATTTTAAATCTCTTACTTTTCCTTATTACCTAACGCATTTCATCTTTAGAAGTTTACCAGTGGTCGGATCATTGAAAAAATCTATTTTGTAATTGCAAAGGATTACAACAAAGCATGTAACTAAATTGAAAGTTTGCTGTTTTCCAGTTTCAAGTACCTCTATCCGGTGCATTATTTTCTTGCTTTCAAGCAAAGCTAATGAAGATATAATCTTTAAATAAAAAAACTGCTTATGTTGCAGACAGCTTTGTATTGGCAGTAGGTGTTAAACAATAAATGAAACAAATCAAGTGTCAGCTGAACTAGCATGAGGAAGTTTCTTTATTGTGTTGGAATGCTCCCAACATATTTTGCAAGTTGTGTTGGTTTTGCAACGAATTCCACTTTTGTTTGCACGATGTTTTTAAACACTACAAAATTTTCTTAAACCAATTGCAACAAAAGTAAGATGCATTGCTAAGCAGTAAATGCCGTGGCATTGCTGATTGCAACCAATGTAAGGCGAGGAACACCACTTCTTGTGAACTTGAATTACAACACCAATGTCAAAATATTAGTTTTATGTGATGGTACAGTTGGTTGAGAATGCCCCAACAAAGTTTGCAGGCGAAGATCGATCCCCGGCAGGGTCATACTGAAAACTTGAAGAAGGGCAGTTGCGACCTGTCCAACCCCGTGCTTGGCGTTGATGGATGGATGCAAGGAGTACGGTTCACGCGCGGTGTTGATCATTGACTGGCCACCAGTACAGCATTCTCTGCGAAAACAGCGGTGTGGACCACGCAAGCAAGCACAGTTGGACCCCGCATACCACTCGTGACCAACTAAAGGAGTATAATAACCAGTGGCGATTCTAAGGGGGGGGCCTGGGTGGCAGTGCCCCCCCCCC
>Ga0210059_1017380_pt1 | contig 10257 bp, 6 predicted proteins | sample Ectturendosymbi2_FD_188042 | JGI IMG/M metagenome (GOLD analysis project Ga0210059, IMG submission 188042) | Ecteinascidia turbinata endosymbiont from Florida, USA - Sample 2 (SPAdes) (version 2) | ecosystem: Host-associated > Tunicates > Ascidians > Unclassified | place: Key West, Florida...
GTATCCACCAAAAATACTAACCAACCTTGTCTTAATTACAAAAAAAAAGCAGGTTAGGCAGTGCTTTTGGTCCAAGGAATGATGCTCTTTACAAAATATAACCTAAATTTATCTCAAGTATTTCAACCACAACCTATTTGAACCCTTATCAGCTACATAAGAACAAACTTTACTGATGAAGCATCATCACCTTTGTGGAGAGTACTTGCTTGAATACAGACTTTTCAGTTCTCCTAATATGTAAGTTAAAGGAGTAACTATATGAAATCAAACTCAATGCAGTTTATTGTGCTTAAGCATGACTTGATGCATCGTAAGCATTAAAAATATGATTGCATACATTGACAAAGTAAACTGTTGGAACTTGATCTGTAGGAAGCATTGTTGTTTGTTGTAATCATCTACCTCACAACTGCAAAGTTGATAAATGCATAGGAAAAAGTTGCCTACAACACCAGTCATTCCTCAAAATTGTTAAGTTTTTGCAGAAGATATTACGTTTTTGCAGAAGATATTAAGTTTTTACAGAAGATATTTTCTTCTGCACTAATACCCTGTTCATCATTATGTCAACTGCTCTGAAACCATTCCTGGTTTACACTGATGGTTTAACTGTTTTTTTTGTATTGCATATAGAAGACTTGTTTGTTTAAACACTGAGTACTGGTGGTGAGCGATATGTTCTGAAACATCAACCTTGCAAAGTCGAAGTATTTGCATTAAGATTCAATTTAAGTTACACTTTTTTGCAGTGCAAACCTGTCTTAGATATCATCATCATAATTTATCTTAATGTAGTTTGTTTTGGTATTTATCTGACAGGTGCATCAGCCAAGACAAAATACAAAAACATGCTAACTTCAAGTCAAAACTTCCCTAAAGGAATATCATATGTATCTAACTAGCACCTGAAGTTGTCAGCACAAAAAACAAAAAAGTAGCCAAACCTAAAGTGCATGAACATGGCTTAGGCAATAACATTTAAACCAAAACAAGTTTGATGCTGTTGTTCAATATTGTTTCTTGTTACCTACTAAAGAGTAACAACTTCTTAGTTTAATTAGAGTAACATCAAGAGATAGATATTGCAAGAAGCACTAATTAACCTTGTGCGAAGTCATCATATTTGCTCTCAAACATTGCGATAAGGCAAGGTTAAATGTATGTGGAACAATGTAGCCCAAGGGTGGGCAATTTGGCCCACTACAGTGTTTTTAGTGGCCTGTAAAAGCATTTAGCAAAATCTTCAAATCTGACATGATCTTGAAGGCATTGATGAAAATCTCAACAAGCAACCTTATTCCTAATTTCACTTTCTAGAAAGTGTGACAGGTTACATTTATCTCATTGATTTGCTGGCACTGGATAAAATGCATTTGTACAAGAACACATAAGTACTCTCCACCAAGGGAGTGAGCAAGGAATCAATATGCAAAATTTTAATAGGAAATCGATTTTTAAATTATATAGATTCTATATAAAGAATCGGTACTTTTGCAATAACCAACTTCCTAAAATTAACTTGCCAATAGCATTTGTGCTCGTTGAGTTATCACCATTCAAAATGTATGTCATGCATGAGTGATTTTGATGACTACCCATTTTCTTTAGCCCAAAATTGGGAAAAGCACACGTGGATTTATTGAAATTTTTCTTCATAAATGAAGACAAGACACTTGAGACAACCTCTTGTCAAGTTTTCACAACAATTAAGTGATTACAGTTAAAATGACTTAGTTTTAAAGTTAGTTGATGATTTTCTTGCTAGTCATTACGCTTCATTGACTACAAAAAGTAGTCATTTTGTATGGTCGTAACTTCGCGAAACCTTAACCAATTTCAAAAAAATGTTGTTTTTTGGAATCAGCATGAAAAGTTCTATCTGCTTATTAAATCTGAGGAAAATCCGAGATGGAGGGTTGACTTTCCCATTTTTTTTGGTTCATTTGACATAGAATGAGCCCCATGTAAGAACTAGTCTATGGTGATCTTAGTGTCTGATGAGCTTGGTTACAAAACACATCCACAAAAGATGGCAGAACATATAGTAATCTTAGACTAGGGCACATTGTCTGCTGACTGTCTAAATCATTACATTAATAAAGACAGCATAGCTTCAGTGTAAAATTTTCATTACTGCACTGTACAGATCTACAGGTTTAATGAAACCAAACAAAAATGATCAGGTCCTGTGTAACATTTCAATCGCGATGATCACAAACTTGTTTGATGTGACTGTGGTGATTTCAGCTTCCATCCAAATGCTGGTTATGATCAGTGGCCATCATTAGCACATGGAAGGCAACTGAAATTACACTGACATTTTCACACAATGACCATTGGCCATGGCCATGAGTGCAACAATGTGGTAGCTGCCTTTGACGTGTCTGCCCATTTCATGACAATGAGGTAACTGCAGCCAACCACATAGGAACCAGCACATTTTTTGGTCCAACCAACCTGTAACAAATGTTTTGATAGCTTACGAAAACAAAATGTCAACTGCTTTCACCAGGAGTGGCCTTAATCCAATGCAGCTGCATTGGGTCCCGCACCGTGTTTTTTTGATAGATTGTTCATTTTTGCCAAATAATCCTTGCGATCGAGAATTCAGTAGAAACGGTTTATAAATCTCATTGTTAGCAAACAATGCTCTTGCTGTCCACCACAACAGCATATTAGTCATAAACATGGATATAGTTGCGGGACACATGAGCTATGCCCATGCCACCCAAATAAAAATGATAGTTTGTGATATTATCTACATACAGATCAAGTCCAATAATTTGCCGTCTTTTTTTTAAATATAGGCTATTTTCTCAAAAACGTCATAGCACAGTTCACTGAACATGATGACATCATAAAACTACTGCTCAGAGGGGCCCTGCGCTTAAGTCTTGCATTGGGCTGGCCCTGGCTTTCACAAGTCTAACATACTTTGCTGTGCTCAAAGCCAGATAACCAGAAAAGTGAATAGCATCAAATTGTGACATAACAAAGGAAAAGTAGTGAGTGATGTCATGTTTCGCAGTGTATCCAATTTGTGTTATGTTGGCTTCAGAAACTACAGTACAGGCATGTAATATAGCGCTACATGTGATAAAGTGAAAGGTTTGTGGAGCCTTTATTTTTATGTGATGAAGAAGTAACCCAAAAATATTCAAATATAATGCACTTGAGGCTGTGACACAATTTGGGGAACACTTGCTTAATGTATACAAACATGTATGTAAAGACTGCAACTATTCCATTTATGAAGACAGCTCATTAAGCTTCATTGTTGGGCACAAACTATTCACACAGCATTCACCTTACCACTACGATTACCGGCATTTGCAACTACCTAGAATTACCAAGCATGTCACACACACTGTTTTGTGAGTAAAACACTAATCTTAGACAAACAATTGAGATGAAAAATTACAAATTGTGTCAAATTGGTGAGGAATCAAGCACAACAATAAAGACAAAGTTAAAGGAAAAGAAAACCTGTGGGAAAGACATGCTTTTGAGTGGTTTACGTTTTACATTGTTTAGTCTGACATTTACCACTCAGTCTTTGCAAGTCACACAAACATCTATTGTTCTGTTTCTACAGTCGTTGCCAGAACACATTTTGAGCTTTTTAGGTATTGGAGCACATTCTGCAACAGCTGCATTGTTTTCAATTTGTATCCTTTTGTTTGGAGTGCCCTTGTTATTTCTTCGCTCACTCTTGTATGACTTGTTGGAATTGCAATGTAAATAACCCAGCACTTTTTCCTGCTTTTGTTCTAAGTTTTGCAACTTTGAAGAATATTATAAATTTTTATGTTCAAAGTAGTTTTTATTTCTTTGAGATAGTATTTAGTTTATTTAGCTTGGATAACTGGTCCCCTGCTATGGATTAAGCTGTTTTCCATGTTAGGAAAAATTAGTTTAGATTGCAACTGGTTTATCATTTGATAGATACAAAATTTATGACTTCATACTAAATTTCTTGTATTTTTCCACTTTCATGCTTTGATACGCAAATGATCAAAGAACATGTATCACAATACATCAAATGTAATTTATAGCATTTACAACTAATTACATGTTTAAGAACAGCTATAATTGTAATTTACTGTTCTCACTCTGAACAATTGTAAGATAAAACTAAAATGATGTCTTTGATCCAACTCTGATTTTGACACTCACTTAAAACATTCATAAATATAGGCTCTTAGTTCACAGTTGAATTGAATTGTTAAAGCAGAAAAAAGTTATAATAAAGATGACATTTGGTCAAGAAAAAGCTAGGAAAAAACACAAACATTGCAAGGCTAAACACTGATGGTCACATTCTAGTTACTTATGTAATAAAAAAACACAGCAAAATTTTTTTGATGAAAAACTTCTTGAATTGTAAATTAAGCTTATCAATATCTCTCCACAGCAAACAATAAAATTAAAAATTTTGAGGTACTCCATGTTAACTTACAACACATTTGTTTCAAAAGTATGATTAAATACAACATATTTGTTTCAAAAGTATGATTAAATAAACTTATACAAATTTAATATATTTTTCATAATTAGCATAAGCTTTTAAACATGTTTTTATGATTGTTTCCAAGCACCTATGCATTAACAAGTTTTGTCAACAAACTGCGAACATAAGGAAATTGATTTCAAAGTGTAGACAAATTACTAAACATTTTACTTACAGCCACAAGCATGGAACTATTTTTTTCCAGAAGCAAACTTTGAGTGATGTTATTAAGTGCAGCTTGCGAATTTCCAATTCTGTTAATGTCATTTGCTGAGATTGTCTTTACCATTACTGGATGCAGACTGCCTTGCTTTGGGATCACAGATGAATGCAGGATTTTAGTCCCATGATTGAGTATACGTATTTTGCTGCCCACAACAAGAGGTTGTGTAGTTCCATCTGCATTTACTAATCTTGGACCACAAGAAGGTATGGTAGTAGGAGCAGCAATGGTAACAGTTCGCTGTGAACATTCCTTCACTTCCGATTTCAGTGGCACAGAACTGGCATGGGTTTTACTGTCCATGTTTAATAATGCATCCAATGTAATTTCATTATGGTCTCCATGTTCATAAGAATTTTGCTGAAGCTTTGGATTACACAGTCCAGTATGAGCAACTTGATCAGTGGGGGCTATATTGTCTGTTTGGAATAAGACAGAGTCAATAGCAGACTCGCTACTTTTTTCTGATGAAGTAGATTTGGATGTAGGAAGCAACAATGCATCAAGGTCACCCAGCTGTTCTGTACAAAGATTTGTACCATGCGATGCAAAGTTGCACAAATCTGCTTGAAAAGTAGTTCCAGAACTAATAGAATAAGATGTTCCGCCCAAATCAAGAAAGGCTGTGCCATAATCATCCATCATGAAGCTATTTTGCTTCAACACACTAACCAGTGGTCAAATTTCAGTGGGATAAAGATAAAATTCTGAAAGCAAAATCATTGCAGCAAAAAATTACCAAACTTTATAATATTCATTTCAGCAAAAATTACCAAGCTTCAAATTTTCAAAATCACCTGTTTGCAAAATCAAAATGAATGCAAACATCTCAACAAAAAAACAGCAACACCAAACACAAACAATCATCAATGATTTAAATCTAAAGATTAAAAGTAATTACCTAATTATGGTATTAATTTACTTTGTTTGTTTATTATAGATCATAACTTTTGAACCAGAAACCCCAGAAAGTTGACCAAAGTATCAAAAGACTAAGATTTTAGCATAGTTTCCAATAAAAACTTGAGTGAAATACTACCATCTAGCAGTTTGGGCTTAGGGCCAGGTGAAGTGGGCCAAAAAGGCTTAAAACACCTCCACTTATGACATCACTCACAAAAAAACTGAAACACAAAACCAAAAAATGTTTTTTCATTGCAGACACAAAGACTTGCTAAATCTTTTGAGGGTTTGAGCAGCTCTCTAGCACAATCGATGGCAGAGATATTCCTGCACAAAAGCATGTGCAAACTGCCGGATTTTAGCCTTAGCCTGATGGAAGCTAAGGTGTTAAGTAGAAATACTGGAATCAAGATATCCTAAGACTTCTACTAAAAAATCTGGTCAACCAGCATTTTGCAAGATTAATAATTTGTGAGAAGTACACACATACGCTGTAGTAGCCACATTCATTTCACATATTGAAGCCATAAATAGAAGCACATCAACAGTGTTATCATTGATGATACTCCCAATTTTATTTGCAAAATAGCTAGGATTCATGAAAAGCTTGTTCACCTCAACTGATATACAGGTTTGCAGAGTCAGAGGTAAAATATCCGACTCCAACCTTTCCAAATTTCCAACTGCGACTTTGATCTTTCCAAATTTCCGACTTAGACTCCTTAACATAAAGGGAATGAACTTTGGCTGTTAAAATCAATGGAAATCATGTTGCATAGCAAGACATCTATTTCAACAAAAGTTTCAACAGAAATTGTACCATTTTAACAGGAATTCCCAATTTAGGTGTGTGATGTAAAAAATGATCAAATTGGACATCCAGAGTCAGAGAAAAAATCTGACTCCAACTATTAGCATCGTTAGGAATCCGACTCTGACTCCACCCAAAAACCTCTGAGTCCGCAACCCTGCTGATATAGGCTTGATAGCTTTGACTGCTTCATTCAACTTTTCTTGGTTTCTATTCTTTTCTTGCTGGTAATGTATCACTGCATTTCTTTCTGCACCGCCTGACCGCATTTAGGCCACACCTTAATGCTTCTGGCAGATATTCACATTTAGCAGTTTTTATTACATCAAAGCAGGAAAATCACTTTAAGTACACTGCTAGATTTTAGGAAATAATGTAAAACTAATATTTTCTCAAAAATAACTGCATCATGAAATGGACTAGATCCAGTGAAAAATCACTAGAAAAGCCAACAGCAACATGATGATATTGTTCGTTGAATTATTGCGGATAAATTATCCAGCTCATCAGTACTATCACAACATTTAGTTGAAGAGATGTTGGCAACATCCAGAAAATATTGATTTGCTTTTTCAACCAATTCATGTTTTTTCCTGTGAGTGAAGTAATGTTTCAGTTCCTACCATATTTATTCAAGTATAACACGCACTCGTGTATAACATGCACTCTTAATTTTTTGATCGAAAATAGGTATACATTTTTTTTCATTTTGCTGTTGAAAGCGTGTGTGGCTATGACAAGACATTTATTGACAACATACAGTTTGCAACATTTTGTATTATTACACCATAGAACCTAAGTAACGTTGAAACTGCAAACAGGGAAGTTTATCTACAGTGCATTGTATCCACAGATACCACACGGTAAAACGCTAACAGGCTGGGTTTAGGAAGCGCTGTCCCATTTGACAGAAGCTCTGGTATACGAAAAGAACTAGGGCTGCATTATACATCCAGGTCATGCATCATCCAACGACTCATCAAATTCCAGAAAAGCGCAGCCGCTTGCCGAAGCTACCCAGCGTTGTGCAACACAGATACAGCAGGAGTGAAAATTAAGCATGCTGCCATTTTTAACGAAGGCTTAAAGTTCTTTTTTTTGACCAAATTTTTAGTCGCGCAGTGCAAGTGTGTGACCGGGTTTTTGCACCCCTGCGCTATGCTGAAACAGGCTATACGAAATATACCATAATTGCACGTTCTCTTGCATATGGCTTGTTTATTATGTGCACCTGAAGTCATGTGCCCTCTGGCATAAAAGCATAAAAATCTAAGACCTCGTTTATAACGCGCACCGAACTTTGCGTTGGTGTTTGGTATACAAATTTGCGTGTTATACTCAAATAAATACGGTAATTACAAGTTCATGGCAGCGCTCTGGGTGGATCACTGATGGAATGTGGAGTGGTTGGACAACACTAACAAACTCCATTCTTTCATCCCTGACATTGACACCCACCCTCCTTGAATGGCCCTGCCAAGAACAACGTGGATCCGGCTTAACCGCCTCTGCACTAGTGTCAGACGTTTCTGCTAGGTGCATTCACAAATGGGGTATGGCCCCTTCTGCAGGCTGTGAGTATGGCACAGAGGAACAGACCGTTGACCATGTTCTCCTTCCCTATCCAATACACTGACCTCCCCCTGGAGTGCATAACCTGATGGTTTTGGATGATGAGACAGTCAAATGGCTGCTCAGCACCTGCCCCAAGATCTAGTGCAGCATAGCCGTGGATATAAAGAATTGGCTTTATAAAGAAACTTACGGCAGAGACATAAATTCTATGACAACTATGGCTTGCGAAATAGAATTTACAAAATGAGAAAGAATTATTTTAGGTCTAAGGGACTTCCTAGCATGTTGGGAAGCAGGTTAATGGCTTTGAATGTGTGGATGGAATAAATGGAAATTTGGAAGGGAGAATGTTACTGGAGTTTTGTGGTAAGAGGTGTTCCTGGCAAACACTTGGTATCAAAAAAGTAATGTTCCATGCTGGTGGAAATGAAATATAGATTTACTTGGTGTTGGAACAGAAAATATTTGTCACGTGAAGGTCATTCCATGGAAATTGCAGCACCGGTGAGTGGTTGCAGATGCAGACAAGAGGAAAATACAAAAAGTTATGAAGGAGTTTGTTGTGAAAAGAAGGGTGTATAAGTTGAAGGACTGTGACATGAGAAAAATATTTGAAGGGTTGAGGGACTAGTAATTTGGAAGCACCGGATTTGAAGATTGTTTCAAGAATAGAGTTGAAATGCTTTCACAGAAAGATGAGATGCAAAAGAGACTGAGGAAATACATGATGGCAGAATGGAGATTAAAGAAACAATTGAAAAGGCAAGATATAGTTATGCATGAATAAATCAGCAGAAAACAGGCTGGAATACAACAAATTGAAAATCAAACAAATAAGGTAACAGCGAAAGCCATGAGGAGGGTTCACCAAGCAATTAAATACAAGACCAGACCAAACAATTTTTTGTTTAATTTGATAAAGTTCATGAAGAAAGATATTGATGGAGAAAGATGCAGAAAAAAGATGGAAGGCTGGGTTTCTTCCAAGGAAAACTATTATGAGAGCATATGGAGATGATTATGAACAAAGAGAATGTTTAGGACCAGATGACAAAAGCTAATGTGGTGGAGAGACCTATTCAGACGGTCACTCAAGATGAAATTGTAGCAACAAAGGATACGAAACTCAGAAAAGCATCTGACAAAAGCTAAGTGATGGAAGGACCAATTCAGATGGTCACTCTCGAAGAAATTGTAGCAACAAAGGATATAAAACTCACAAAAGCATCTGGGTTCTCTGAAGTAAATATGGAGATAATTGCAAGTGGAATGATTGGTACTACTGCGGTACTGGAACTTTGTCAATATATTGTACATGAAAATGGCATGCTAGATGAGTAGAAATTGCCAAACTGCCAACATGTCAACCGAGGTTATAACAAAACATCTCCTGGCGGTGAGAGCTTGGACTCCTGGGCAACATCCAACTACCTTGGACTGTTGTACAACCCAAAGGAAACAGCCAGCTTTTTTTCTCATTGATGAAACGTCGGCACAAACCCAGATCTCACCTTCACAAGTTTTGGCCAGGCCGACTGCTGGATAGACATGTTCTAGGAAAGTTCCCAAGGTCACAACGTTAGCCTTCCTCATTACGCCACCGAAGCTCAAGGTCACTGCCCGCAGTGATCCGGTGAAGCGTTGGAACTGTCACAAAGCTGATTGGAAGCGCTTTTGCCTTCTCATAGATGAATCCTTTGGGAGATTGCCACCTCCGAACACATCAAACATTGAGAGGACATACCAGGAATTTTGCGAGAGACTATCATCTACAGCCAAACAATGTATCCCACATGGACGTCGAAAGAACTATGTGCCATGCTGGGACAAAGAGTGCGAGACCCTCCATTGCTCCTTCACCCAAGCCCCAGTGGGGACTGACTTGGATAGAGCAACTTTGTCCTTGCTATCTTGGCTACAACAGAAGAAGCAGGAACGATGGGAGGAAGCCGTTAATTCCATCAACTTCTCACACTCTAGCCGCAAGGCGTGGAGAACTATCAACAAACTTACTGGCAGGTCTGGACACTCCTTATGCCAGTGCCCTGTCTTGGCAAAATCCATCACCATGCGACTTGTGAAGAACGTAGCACACAGGATCAGGTATCGTGAATCCACCAGGCTGATCAACAAGGAGCTGTCTGACCGATGGAAGGTTTCAACACCTGAGGTTCACAGTATCTCTGAACCCTTTAGGGCGGAGGAGCTTGCTGCTGCCCTCAGATGCCTGGG